>Ga0228668_1000095_pt1 | contig 46190 bp, 33 predicted proteins | sample 82DmetaG_FD_182701 | JGI IMG/M metagenome (GOLD analysis project Ga0228668, IMG submission 182701) | Seawater microbial communities from Monterey Bay, California, United States - 82D | ecosystem: Environmental > Aquatic > Marine > Coastal | place: USA: California | collected 2016-10-10
GCGCATTCTGGTCATGGCCACACGGCGCTCAACTCGCTCACCGGCTGGCATAGCATCCTCTACAGCGCTTGCTGCGGCGGGCGCTGCGCTAGTAGCAGGCGCTGGTGCTGCAGCTGGGGTGAAGTTCACCACATCTTCTTTGGTAATTCTGCCACCTTTGCCGGTGCCAGTGACCTGTGATAGATCAATACCGCGCTCATCGGCAAGCTTTTTGGCCGCCGGATTAACCAGAGCGTCGGCCACCTGCACATCTGGCTCTGGCTTTTTAGCCGCTGGAGCCGCTGCGGGCTGAGTTGCCTCACCCTCTTCAATGCGTGCAATCACCTCATTGCTTTGCACCAGATCATCCTCGCCTTTAAGCACCTCGGTAAGGGTACCTGTAGCTGGGGCAACGACCTCCAGAACTACCTTATCGGTCTCGATATCGACGATAAGCTCGTCGCGAGTCACGCTGTCGCCAACGTTTTTGTGCCAGGTTGCCACTGTGCCTTCTTGCACAGATTCGGGGAAAGTGGGTGCCTTAATTTCAATGGCCATTAATCTATTCCTGCTTTAAGAGTCGATTGTGAGTGCTTGATCAATAAATTGTTTCTGCTCTTCCAAATGAACAGACATATATCCGCTTGCCGGTGCCGCTGAACTTTCGCGGCCCACAAAGCTAAGGTGTAATTCTGGTTTTAAGCGCTGAATTACATGGCGCATATGGTGCTGACTGCTATACCAGGCACCCTGATTCATGGGCTCTTCCTGACACCAGATAATATCTTCTATATTGCTGTAGGGACGCAGAATCTCTTCCAGCTCAGTATCCGGGAATGGATACAGCTGCTCGAGACGAATCAGGGCTATATCCTCAATACCACGCTCCAGGCGCTCTTCGAGCAGATGGTAATAGACCTTGCCCGAGCACAGCACCACGCGGCGCACTTTTTCATGCTCAAGATTATCGTCAATCACATTGTGGAACTCGCCGTTGGCCAGATCTTCCAGCGAAGAGGTAGCCAGCTTGTGACGCAGAATCCACTTGGGACTCATAATCACCAGCGGGCGACGCATCGGGCGTATAGCCTGACGACGCAGCAGGTGGAATATCTGCGCTGGCGTAGTCGGGTTACAGATCTGCATATTGTGCTCAGCACAGAGTTGCAGAAAGCGCTCCAGTCGAGCCGAGGAGTGCTCCGGCCCCTGCCCTTCAAAACCGTGAGGCAGCAGCATGGTAAGCCCAGACATACGGGCCCATTTGTGCTCGCCACTGGCAATAAACTGGTCAATCACCACCTGGGCGCCATTGGCAAAGTCACCAAACTGGGCTTCCCAGATAATCAGACCCTTGGGCGCTGTGGTGGCATAGCCATATTCAAACGCCAGCACCGCCTCTTCAGACAGCACCGAGTCATAGATATCAAAGCGCGGCTGACCCTCGTAGAGATTGGTCATGGGCAGATAGGCTTCGCCATCTTTCTGGTTGAATACCACCGCATGGCGGTGAGAGAAAGTACCGCGACGCACATCCTGACCGGTCAAACGAATCGGAAAACCTTCCTGCAGCAGAGTGCCATAGGCGAGCAGCTCAGCCATACCCCAGTTAAGAGGCAGAGCACCGCCGGCCATTTTGCGGCGGTCGTCGTAAATTTTGGCCACCTGGCGCTGCACTTGAATACCATCCGGAATCTGGGTAATTTTGGCGGCCACATCCTGCAGAGCTTTCAGATCTATGCCGGTGTGCGCTGGCGTGCGCCAGTCGTGGCCAAGATACGGGTTCCAGTTAACAAACAGGCTGGTATCTGGCTCGCGCACCAGGTTATGCACCACAAAGTCACCGTTATCCAGGCTGGCTCTGTATTCATTGGCCATCTCATTGGCCTTATCCTGCTCCAACACGCCCTCTGCAGCCAGCTTCTGGGCATACAGGGTTCTGGTGGTGCTGTGCTTGCGAATAATGTCGTACATCAACGGCTGAGTTGAGGAAGGCTCATCGGTCTCGTTGTGGCCGCGGCGGCGGTAACAGACCAGGTCAATCACCACATCTTTGCCAAACTCATAGCGGTAGTCCATGGCCAACATGGCCGCAAACATAACCGCATCCGGGTTGTCACCATTGACATGCAGTATGGGCGCCTGCACCATCTTGGCGATATCTGTGCAGTACTCAGTAGAGCGCGCATCGTCCTGCCGGCTGGTGGTAAAGCCCACCTGGTTATTGATCACAATATGGATAGTACCGCCGGTTTTATAGGCGCGGGTCTGAGACAGCTGGAAGGTCTCCATGACCACACCTTGACCGGCAAAGGCGGCATCGCCGTGCATCAAAATAGGCACAACCTTTTCGCCACTGGCATCGTCGCGACGATCCTGACGGGCGCGGCCAGAGCCAATCACTACCGGACAGGAAATCTCCAGGTGCGACGGGTTAAAGCCCAGTGCCATATGCACCTCACCCCCAGGGGTCATCACATTGGATGAAAAGCCCTGATGGTACTTCACGTCGCCACTGGTATTGACCAGACGTTTGCCTTCAAATTCTTCAAACAGTTCCGCTGGATTTTTACCCAGGATATTGACCAGCACATTGAGTCGACCGCGGTGAGCCATGGCCATCACAATCTCTTTACAGCCATACTCGCCAGAGCGACGCACCAGACAATCGAGCAGCGGTATCAGGCTCTCGCCACCCTCGAGACCAAAGCGCTTGGTACCCGGATACTTGGAGTCGAGATGTTTTTCCAGGCCCTCAGCAGCAGTCAGACGGCTCAATACATCAATGCGCGCCTCATCGCCATAGGTGGGCTTGGAGCGCACAGACTCAAAACGCTGGGCCAGCCACTGCTTTTCCGCAAAGCTGGTGATATGCATAAACTCTGGCCCCAGATGGCCACAGTAGGTCTCTTCCAGCGTCTCGACAATCTCACGCAGAGTTGCCTCAGGCTTGCCCATATACAGAGGGCTGCTCTGGAAAGTGGTATCTAGATCAGCATCGGTCAAACCGTGAAAGTGCAGATGCAAATCAGGCACATCCTCACGCACCATCAACCCCAGTGGGTCTAGATTGGCTTTCTGGTGACCGCGAAAGCGATAGGAGCTAATCAGCTGAACAACTTTAACCTGCTTGCGCTCATGCTCAAGGTGGATACCACCAGAGCCTGGAGCTGGCGTTGGCCGCGCCTGGCGGCGGCCGAGCAGTTCAAAGTGTTGAATAATAGTGGCGTGAGAAATATCGGGAGTTACGGAACCATTGGTGCGTGGGAGGGAGTCAAAAAAACTGCTCCACTCCTCCGGCACGCTGTTGGGTTCGTGCAGATAGGTTTCGTAGAGTTCTTCGATGTAGGCGGCGTTTCCACCGGAAAAGTGGGAGGAGCGCAGGAATTGCTCCATTAAGCCCTCAGGCATTACAAATATTCCCCATTTAAATACTGTGTATTAGGCCATTTTCGACCGCGCGTATTCTAAACTGCATTTAGCAAAACGGCCAGTAAAAACTGGCCGTTTGGGGCTTTTAGCCTTGTGATTTAGGCTAATCTGACAGATTAAGTAGCACTTCTGATCAACATACTGCGAATATGACCGATTGCCTTGGTTGGATTTAAGCCCTTAGGGCAAACCTGAACACAGTTCATAATGCCGTGGCAGCGGAACACACTGAATGGATCGTCCAGGTTAGCCAGACGCTCTTCAGTGGCTGTATCGCGGCTATCGGCCAAAAAGCGATAGGCCTGCAACAGGCCAGAGGGGCCAATAAACTTATCCGGGTTCCACCAGAACGATGGACAGGCGGTTGAGCAGCAGGCACACAGAATACACTCATACAAACCATCCAACTTGGCGCGCTCTTCCGGAGACTGCAGACGCTCAATGGCCGGTGCCGGGCTGTTATTGATCATATAGGGCTGAATCTTTTCGTACTGAGCGTAAAACTGGCTCATATCAATCACCAGATCGCGAATCACCGGCAGACCGGGCAGCGGGCGAATCACTAGCTTATTGCCCTTCAACGCCTCTGACAGCGGGGTAATGCAGGCCAGGCCGTTTTTGCCTGAGATATTAACGCCGTCAGAACCACAGACACCTTCGCGGCAGGAGCGACGGAAGGTCAGGGTTGGATCTTCGGCTTTAAGCTTCTCCAACACATCCAGAACCATCACATCTTTACCCTGAGTATCTACCTCAAAGTCTTGCATATAAGGCTCAGAGTCCACTTCCGGGTTATAGCGATAAATACTTACATTCAACATAATTCAGTCAGCCCCAATTAATAGGTTCGTACTTTAGGTTCAAAAGCTTCGCGGGTTTTCAGCGTAAAGTTTACATCGCGCTTGCCCAGAGTCTTGCTCTCGGGGAAATACACCGAGTGGCACAGCCAGTTCTCGTCATCGCGCTCCTGGAAGTCTTCACGGGCGTGAGCGCCGCGGCTCTCGGTGCGACCCTCAGCCGCGATCGCAGTAGCTTCCGCGGTGGCAAATAGATTCTGCAGCTCCAGGGCTTCGATACGGGCGGTATTAAAGGCATTGCTCTTATCCTCAAGCACCACATTCTCGATACGAGGGCGCAGAGCATTGAGCTTCTCGATACCCTCTTTCATAAAGTCGCCACGACGGAATACACCGAAGTAGTTCTGCATAATAGTCTGCAGCTCGGCACGCAGCACCGAGGCCTTCTCACCGCCCTCAGAATTATTAATGCGGTTGAGATTGACCATGGCGCGTTCAATATCTTCTTCACTGGCATCTTTAAGGTTGATGCCTTCACGCAGCTGCTTCTCGATAAACATACCAGAGGCGCGACCAAACACCACCAGATCCAGCAGCGAGTTGCCACCCAGACGGTTAGCGCCGTGCACAGAGACACAGGCAGCCTCACCGCAGGCATAAAAGCCATCAATCACCTGGTCATTGCCATCTTTATCAATGGTCAGCGCCTGACCATCCACATTGGTGGGGATACCACCCATCATATAGTGACAGGTAGGCACCACAGGAATAGGCTCTTTAACCGGATCGGCATGGGCAAAGGTGCGCGACAGCTCAAGAATACCCGGCAGCTTGGCATTGAGGGTTTCTTCACCCAGATGATCAAGCTTGAGGAATACATGGTCGCCATTTTCACCACAGCCGCGGCCTTCAAGAATCTCCAGTACCATAGAGCGGGCAACCACATCACGGCCAGCCAGATCCTTAGCATTGGGGGCATAACGCTCCATAAAGCGCTCGCCATCCTTATTGATTAGATAGCCACCCTCACCGCGACAGCCCTCAGTCACCAAGGTGCCTGCGCCGTGAATGCCAGTTGGGTGGAACTGCCACATCTCAATATCCTGCACCGGGAAGCCGGCGCGCAGTGCCATGCCCACACCGTCGCCGGTGCAGATATGTGCATTAGTTGTGGAAGCATAGATACGCCCTGCTCCGCCAGTGGCAAATACAGTAGCTTTGGATTTTACATAGACCGTTTCACCGGTCTCGATATTGATCGCCACAACACCAACCACAGCGTTATCAGCATTTTTAACAATATCCACCGCATACCATTCATTGAGGAATGTGGTTTCGTTTTTCAGGTTGCCCTGATACAGGGTGTGCAATAGCGCATGACCGGTTCTGTCGGCCGCCGCACAGGTGCGCGCCGCCTGACCGCCATTGCCAAAGTCTTTTGACTGGCCGCCGAAAGGACGCTGATAGATACGCCCCTGCTCGGTGCGCGAGAAAGGCAGACCCATATGCTCCAGCTCAAAGATCGCCTCTGGGCCGGTCTGGCACATATATTCAATGGCTTCCTGGTCACCAATATAGTCAGAGCCTTTAATGGTGTCATACATATGCCACTGCCACTGATCATTGGGGTCATCACTGGCAATCGCACAGGTAATACCGCCCTGGGCAGATACAGTATGTGATCGGGTTGGGAAGACTTTGGTGATTACTGCTGTTTTATAACCGGATTGCGCCAGCTGAAGTGCTGCACGCATGCCAGAACCGCCACCACCGACGATAACGGCATCAAAACTCATCGTTCTAATGTTAGCCATGTAGTTAAATTCCCCAGAGGATATCGATAGCCCAGACCACGTAGAGCAAGGTAATTGCAATCATGCCTAGCTGAAAAAAGATACGGATCGCAGTGGCCTTTGGCCCAATCAACCTGATCGTAATATAGTCGGTTAGCACACACCACATACCAATCCAGGCATGGGCGGCAATGCTTAGGATAGTAGCCAGGCTAAACATGCGCATGAGCAGCGAACTGTTTAACTCTGCCCACTGAGCGTAATTAAGGTTTGGGTTGCTGATAAAGTAGCCAACAATAAACACCAGATAGGCGGTCATTACCCAGGCGCTAATGCGCTGGATCATCCAGTCAGACAGGCCGCTGCGGCCGAGGCTTGTTACTGTAGTAACCATTATAAAATCCACCATGTAATAAGAGCGATAGCAACAACGGCCAACACAACCGCGGCCCAGGCACTGCAGCGGCCGCTGGAAAAGTTATCTTCACCTATACCGAAGTCCATAATCAGATGGCGTATACCGGCCACCGCATGGTAGGCCAGCGCAGCCAGGCTGCCCCAGAGAATAAACTGACAGATCGGGTTGCTGAGCAACTGCCCCAGATCATTAAAGCTCTGCTCAGATGCCAAGCTGCTCTCCAGCATCCACAGAAAGATACCCACAGCAAAAAACATGATCACACCAGAGACACGGTGCAAAATTGACACATAGGAAGTAATTGGAAGCCTGATGGTTCCAATATCTAGATTGACAGGTCTTTTTTTATCCACGACAGGTAGTACCTTAAAAAGATGATCCGCATCAACGGAAATGGATTTAAGTAAACAGCGTAACGGCCAGAACCAGGATGGTCATGCTCAGACCGGGACTTTGATGGCGGTGCAGTATAGTGACCTGACCATCTAAATTCAATTCACAAAAGCTATAAAACCAATTCAAAAAACTAATACACCGCCAGACTGCCCACAGAGGTTTTCGTGACTCATGGTTCTCATTAAATATGATAGGGAGTAGCATAGGCTCTAGTCTGCAGCAGAGGATATTCAAAAGGTGAATAACAACTATCCAGCAGCGATTACAGCCTTCAACAACAGGCTCCTATAGGTAGCTGGTCAATGGGTTTAAGTTGACAATTTAGCCTGAGCATCTATGATTGCAGTCGTTTTTTCATCCCCATTACACCAAGGTTTTTCTGAGGACCCCGTATGACCGATCGCAAAGCAATCCTGACTATCGACGGCGAAACGCCCATTGAATTGCCCATTTACAGCGGCACCAGAGGGCAAGATGTTATCGACGTAGGCACCCTTGGTAGCCATGGCTTCTTTACCTATGACCCAGGCTTTTCTGCCACTGCAGCCTGTCAGTCTGATATTACTTATATCGACGGCAACAAAGGCGTGCTGTTGCATCGCGGCTACCCGATCGAAGAACTAGCGGCCAAATCAGACTACCTAGAAACCTGCTACCTGCTGCTTGAGGGCGCCCTGCCCAATGCAGAGCAGAAAGCAGAATTTGAGAACACCATTAAGTACCACACTATGGTTAACCGCTCAGTTGAGCAATTTATTAGCGGTTTCCGCTACGACGCGCACCCCATGGCCATGCTCTGCGGCGTGGTGGGCGCTATGTCATCGTTCTACCATGACTCACTGGATATCACCAACGAGCAGCACCGCAAGATTTCTGCTCACCGTCTGATTGCCAAGATCCCAACCATTGCCGCCATGTGCCACAAGCACTTTACCGGCCAGCCGTTTATCTATCCTGATAACAGCCTGGGCTACTCAGAAAACTTCCTGCATATGATGTTTGGCACCCCCTGCGAGCCCTACAAAGTAGAGCCAGCTATTGCCCGTGCCATGGACCGTATCTTCCTGCTGCACGCCGACCACGAGCAAAATGCCTCTACCTCGACCGTGCGACTGGCAGGCTCCACCGGCGCTAACCCGTTCTCCTGTATTGCTGCAGGTATTGCGGCACTCTGGGGGCCGGCTCACGGTGGCGCCAACGAAGCTGTACTTGATATGCTGGGAGAGATTGGCCACGAAGACAATATTGAAGAGTTTATCGCCAAGGCCAAAGACAAAAATGACCCCTTCCGCCTGATGGGCTTTGGCCACCGCGTGTACAAAAACTACGACCCGCGCGCCACAGTAATGCGCGAAAGCTGTGACGAGGTGCTGGAAGTGCTGGGCCTAGAAAACGACCCACTGTTCCGCCTGGCCAAGAAACTGGAAAAAATTGCCCTGGAAGACGAGTACTTTGTCTCCAAAAAGCTCTACCCCAACGTAGACTTCTACTCAGGTATTATTTTAAAGGCACTGGGTATTCCGGTAGAGATGTTTACCGTAATCTTTGCCACAGGCCGCACCGTAGGCTGGATCTCTCACTGGAACGAGATGATTACTCACCCCTACCGCATTGGTCGCCCCCGCCAGCTGTACACAGGCGCAGATGTTCGCGACTACACCCCGGTTGAAGATAGATAAGCGTTAATCCAGCGCACCAAAAAGGCAGCCTTGGCTGCCTTTTTTATTGCCTGTAGCTCAGGTAGCTAGCCCTGAGCCTCAGCCACCCAGTCATCCACCAGAGCCTCCAGCACATTGAGTGGCACAGCGCCATTGCTCAACACCACCTCGTGGTAACCGCGAATATCAAACTGATCGCCCAGTGCCGCGCGGGCTTTTTCCCGCAGCTCCAGTATCTTGAGCATGCCCACCTTATAGGCCGTAGCCTGGCCGGGCATAATCATATAGCGCTCAATCGCCTTGGTGTTGGCCTCTACAGAGCTAGAGGTATTAGCAGTCAGATAATCAATAGCCTGCTCCCTGGTCCAGCGCTTGTGGTGCAGGCCAGTATCCACTACCAGACGGCAGGCTCGCCAAATTTCCATACTCAGGCGGCCAAAGTCTGAATAGGGGTTGCTGTAGAGCCCCATCTCTTTGGGAATATATTCCGAGTACAGGCCCCAGCCCTCTGAATAGGCGGTGTAGCCACCATGGCGGCGGAACATAGGCAGGCCCTGTTGCTCCTGGGAAATAGCGCCCTGCATATGGTGCCCCGGTATACCCTCATGGTAAGCCAGCGCCTCCAGGTCATAGGTGGGCATATCTTGCATACGGTAGAGATTGGCATAGTAGGTGCCAGGCCGCGAACCATCTTGTGCAGGGCGCTGGTAAAAGGCCCGCCCCGCAGACTTCTCGCGAAAAGCCTCGACCGCCTTAATCATTACCCTAGCTCTTGGCTTGGAGTAAAACAGCTCATCCAGGCGCCCTTCCATCTCGTCAATCACTCGAGCCGCCTCATCCAAATAGGCCTGACGCCCCTCGTCTGTATCAGGTAGATAAAACTGCGGATCGCTGCGCATAAACGCAAAGAAAGCCTGCAGGTCACCCTCAAAGCCCACCTGCTGCATAATGCCGCGCATCTCGTCCTGAATGCGGGCCACCTCATCTAGACCCAGCTGATGAATTTGATCAGGCGTCATATCCGTGGTGGTTATACGCTTTAGCACATTGGCGTAATAGGCAGCACCATTGGGCAGGCGCCAGACCCCAAAGTTGCCCTCAGAGCGCTCGCCCAGAGCGCGCAGAGCCTCAATAAGCTGCAGATAAGCCGGCGCAAACTGCTCTGCCAGTGCCACATTGAGCTCGGCTATTAAATCTGCTTTGACAGCGGCGTCTAGCTCAAGCTTATCCAGCTTGCCGGTAAAATCGGCCAGCAGTGGGTTTTGTTCGGTGCTGCCAGCACCAATGCCAGCAATAATATTCTGGCTATCGCGAATGCTGTGAGGGAATACAAACTTAGGCGCAATAATGCCTTGCTCGGCACGGATATTTAAATCTTCAATCACCTGGCCCAGCACCTCGGGCACAGCGCGCACCCGGGCAATATAGGCCTCTGCCTCGGCCGTGTTAGCAATCAGATGCTGGTTAATCATAAAACTCGGAATACTGGAGTGCACCCCAAACATCTGATTGACCGGGTAGCCATAATAGCGCCACTGAGCATCGGCCAGGCCATTCTCTAAGCGCTGCCTGTACAGCGTTAAACTCAGCGCCGCCGACGGGTCCAGCCACTCGGCATCTATGGCCTGCAACCGGGCCAACTGGTCTCTGCTTATGGCCAGGTTTTTGTCAAAAGCGGTCTGAGAATAGTCGTCCCACTCATCATAGCGCTCGCGCATACCCAGATAGGCCATATATTCCGGGCTCTCCCTGAGGCTCTCCATAAACAGCTCATCAAAGACAGCATTGGCGCGCTCAGACTCAGTTTGGCTGGGCACACAGGCCGCCAAAAATGCCAGCACAACGAAGAAAGGCGCATATAAACAGCGTTTCAATCTAGTGCTCATAATAAAAACCATATTAAAAATAAAACTAAGTAGGCCTCAGCGAGTCATCCTGAGCCAAGCCCCCGTTGAGTCACCCTGAGCAAAGCGAAGGATCTGTGATATACCTAACTCCCCCCAACCCAACAGCCTAGCATTTTGTGACAACCACACCACCTAAACCGGCCCCGAGTGAAACCTAAACTCCGAATCCGGCTGCTCAATCAAGCGCTGCTCGCACTCAGCAAACAGCGCCACCCGATCATCAATGCCCTGGCCCCCAGCGGCCTTTTTAGCCAACTTTAAATAGTCTTGATAATGGCGCCCCTCAGACTTCAGCAGCGAGGTGTAAAACGCCTCTAGCTCATCATCAAGGTAAGGCGCCAAGCGGGCAAAACGCTCGCAAGAGCGCGCCTCAATAAAGGCACCAATCACCAGCATATCCACCAGCTTGCCCGGGTCATTGGCCCGCGCCTGCTCGCGCATACCAGCCGCATAGCGCGACGCCGAGATATACAGGTACTCAATATTACGGCGTTTCATAATGGCAATCACCTGCTCAAAATGACGCATCTCTTCTCGCGCCAGGCGCGACATCTTGTTGAGCAGCTCAAAGTTATCTGTGTAGCGGTAGATCAGGTTAAGCGCCGTGCTGGCGGCCTTTTTTTCACAGTTGGCATGGTCGATCAGCATTAGAGCCTGATTATCTAGAGCATTTTCCAGCCATTGATCTGGCGTGGCGCAGGGTAAAAAGGCCTGAATTTCCTGCAGAGCATTCGCAGTCGTAGATTGTTTTAAAGCGGTGGTCATAAATATGGTTTATCTAATTGGTTGGTCTTAACAGGCGGTCATTATAGCCTTCTGCTGGCAAATAATGGCTATAACTGAATATTCTGTAAATAAACTACAGATTCACGTACAATCGCGCACCGAATCCAGTGGTCTGTGCCACTGCCGAATCCCACACATTTTTTAAAGGAGAAGCACCCAGTGCTAGAAGCCTATCGCGCCCATGTGGCAGAACGCGCCGAACAAAACATTCCCCCCAAGCCATTGGACCCAGAATGGACCGCAGGGCTGGTTGAGTTATTAAAAAACCCACCAGCGGGTGAAGAAGAGTTTCTGCTCGACCTGATAGCCAATCGCGTACCCCCAGGGGTAGACGAAGCCGCCTATGTTAAGGCCGGCTTTTTAAGCGCTATTGTCAATGGCGAAGCTTCCTCCCCCCTAATTGATCGCAGCGCCGCAGTTACATTGCTCGGCAATATGCACGGTGGTTACAACGTAGCGACCCTGGTTGGCCTGCTAGACGATGCCGAGCTGGCAGCCCAGGCCGCAGAAGAACTTAAAGGTACCCTGCTAGTATTTGATGCCTTTCACGATGTGGCCGAAAAATCAGACGCCGGCAACCAGCACGCAAAAGCGGTGATGCAAAGCTGGGCCGACGCCGAATGGTTTACCAGCAACGACGCGGTGCCAGAGAGCATTAAAGTAGCGGTATTTAAAGCCACAGGCGAGATTAACACAGACGACCTGTCTCCAGCTCAGGACGCCTGGTCACGCCCAGATATCCCCCTGCATGCCCGCGCCATGTTTAAAATGACCCGCGACGGCATGCACCCTGAAGAGCATGGCGTTACAGGGCCCATTACCCAGATCGAAGAACTCAAAGCCCGCGGCCTGCCCGTTGCCTTTATTGGCGATGTAGTGGGAACCGGCTCATCTCGTAAGTCAGCTACAAACTCAGTATTGTGGTTCTTCGGTGAAGATATGCCCGGCGTACCCAACAAGCGCTCTGGCGGCATCTGCTTTGGCAGCAAAGTAGCCCCCATCTTCTTTAACACCATGGAAGATGCCGGCGCCCTAGTGTTTGAAGCCCCAGTAGACAATATTGCCAATGGCGATGTGATTACCATCTACCCCTACGAAGGCAAAATTCTTAACGAAGCCGGCGACCTGGTGTCAGAATTCGAGCACAAATCAGACGTAATTCTCGACGAAGTACAGGCCGATGGCCGTATCAACCTGATTGTAGGCCGTGGCCTAACCCAGCGCGCCCGCGAGCATATGGGTCTGCCTCCCTCAGATGTATTCCGCCAGCCAACTGCACCGGTTGATTCCGATGCAGGTTACACATTGGCCCAGAAAATGGTCGGTAAAGCCTGTGGCGTCGAAGGTATTCGCCCCGGCACCTACTGTGAACCCAAGATGACTACCGTGGGCTCCCAGGACACCACTGGCCCCATGACCAGAGATGAGCTTAAAGATCTGGCTTGCCTGGGCTTCTCAACGGATCTGGTGATGCAGTCCTTCTGCCACACCGCAGCCTACCCCAAGCCCGTCGATATCAGCACCCAGCACAGCCTGCCCGACTTTATTATGAACCGCGGCGGTGTATCCCTGCGCCCGGGCGACGGCATTATTCACAGCTGGCTAAACCGTATGCTGCTGCCCGACACAGTGGGCACAGGTGGCGACTCCCACACCAGATTCCCCATGGGTATTTCATTCCCAGGTGGTTCTGGTCTAGTGGCTTTCGCCGCAGCAACCGGCGTTATGCCACTGGATATGCCAGAGTCTGTGCTGGTGCGCTTTAAAGGCAAAATGCAGCCAGGTATCACATTGCGCGACCTGGTACATGCCATTCCTTACTACGGCATTAAAGAAGGTTTGCTGACCGTAGAAAAGAAAGGCAAAAAGAACTTCTTTAGCGGCCGCATTCTGGAAATTGAAGGCGAAGGTATTGAAGGCCTGACCGTAGAGCAAGCCTTTGAGCTCTCCGACGCCTCTGCAGAGCGTTCCGCTGCTGGCTGTACCATTAAGCTGAGTGAAGACTCCGTAGCCGAGTACCTGCGCTCCAATATCACTCTGCTGCGCTGGATGATTGCCGAAGGCTATGGCGATGTGCGCACTCTCGAACGCCGCGTGCGCAAAATGGAAGAATGGCTGGCCGAGCCTACCCTGATGTCAGCGGATGCCGACGCAGAATATGCCGCGGTTATCGAAATTGACCTGGCCGATATTAAAGAGCCCATCGTCTGCTGCCCCAATGACCCAGACGACGCCAAGCTGCTGTCAGAAGTGGCTGGCGACAAAGTCGACGAAATCTTTATCGGCTCCTGCATGACCAATATCGGCCACTTCCGCGCCGCAGGCAAACTCCTCGACGAAGCCGGCTCCGTAGACTCCAGATTCTGGATCTGCCCGCCCACCCGAATGGACGCCCACACGCTAATGGAAGAAGGCTACTACAACATCTACGGCAAAGTCGGCGCCCGCACCGAAATGCCCGGCTGTTCACTGTGCATGGGTAACCAGGCACGGGTACTGGCTGGCGCAACCGTGCTGTCCACCTCAACCCGTAACTTCCCGAACCGTTTAGGTGATGGCGCCAATGTCTACCTCACCAGTGCCGAGTTGGCCTCGGTGGGCGGTATTCTGGGCAAGCTGCCAACCCCTGCTGAGTATATGGAATATGCCGGCAAGATTGACTCTATGTCAGACGAGATCTACCGCTATATGAACTTCGACCAGATCGAGTCATTCCAGAAATCAGCCGAGGAAGGCAAGCTGATTGCGGCGGAGCAGATTGTAGAAGTCAGCTAAACTGACTTTTAAGCTCAATAAAAAACCCCGCTTTTGCGGGGTTTTTTATTGACTCAAACAATGTCCTAAATTTAAGCCAACGCTGCCCGCAGCGCCATCGCCTTCTTCACAAACTTCTCCGACTGGGCGGCACCACTGTGGTATATCTTCTGTCCGGCACCATCAGTTACAGCACCCAGCTGGGCCATAATGGCCTCAGGGGTCTGCTCATCCGGTGGCAGAATAATACCCTCGGTCTCATAGATCTGCGTGCTGGCATAACCACCGGCACCGGCGCAGAGAATCAAACGGTTGGGGGAATCCTTATGGCATAGAGTGAGCAACCCGGCAGATACCGCCTCCGGTTTCATCAGATCCAAAGCTTCTTCATCAATGCCCAGATCCGTGGTCATGCGCGTCGCCGCCGCAGGGGCCAGAGCATTCACTTTAATGCCATACTTTTGCCCTTCCAGCACCAGCGTATTCATAAAGCCCACCACCGCCATCTTGGCAGCACCGTAGTTGGACTGACCAAAGTTGCCGTACAGGCCACTGGATGAAGTGGTCATCACAATACGCCCATACTCCTGCTCGCGCATAATCTCCCACACCGCCTTGGTGCAATTAACCGAACCCTTAAGATGCACATCCATGACCATATCAAAATCTTTCAGATCCATTTTGGCAAAGGTTTTATCCCGCAAAATACCAGCATTATTGACCAGAATATCCACCCGGCCCCAGGCTTCCATGGCCTGGGCCACCATCTGCTCAACCTCGGCAAACAGAGCCACATTGGCGCCATTGGCAATGGCGTCGCCACCGCGCTCCTGAATCAATCGCACCACCTCCTGAGCCGCCTCAGAGGAACCACCCCTGCCATCACGGGCCGCGCCCAGATCATTGACCACCACCTTGGCACCGCGCTCTGCCAGCGCCAGCGCATGGGCGCGTCCCAAACCATTTCCTGCACCAGTGACTATAGCCACCTGATTATCAAACCTAACTGTCATAGCGTCCTCCTTAACAGACTTCAAATAAACCGGCGGCACCCATGCCACCGCCCACACACATAGTAATTACCACATATTTCACACCGCGGCGCTTACCCTCAATCAAGGCATGGCCCACCATGCGCGCGCCACTCATGCCATAGGGGTGACCAATGGAAATGGCCCCACCATTGACATTAAGCCGCTCATTTGGAATACCCAGCACATCGCGAATATGCAACACCTGCACCGCAAAGGCCTCATTGAGCTCCCACAGGCCAATATCATCCATGGTCAAACCATGGATCTTTAATAGCTTGGGAATGGCCCAGACCGGGCCAATACCCATCTCATCCGGCTCACAGCCAGCCACCGCCATACCGCGGTAAATACCCAGAGGGGTCAGACCCCGCTGCTCTGCCAGCTTGCGTTCCATCAGTACCGAGGCCGACGCGCCATCGGATAGCTGCGAGGCATTGCCCGCAGTAATAGAACCGCCATCAATCACCGGCTTTAAAGCGGCCAGATTGTCCAGCTGAGTCTGGGGGCGATTGCCCTCATCCTGAGTCAGAGTCACCTCCTCATAGCTGACTGCGCTGGTTTCTTTATCAACCACCATCTTGCTGGCCGTGACCGGCACAATCTCATCATCAAACGCCCCAGCCTGCTGGGCCGCCGCGGTGCGCTGCTGACTTTGCAAACCATAGGCATCCTGATATTCGCGGCTAATGCTGTAGCGATTGGCCACAGTTTCAGCGGTCTCCAGCATAGGCATATAGATCGCAGGCGCAATCTCCAGTAGCTCTTTATCTTCCACTCGATGGCTATTCATATGCTGATTCTGCACCAGGCTAATGCTCTCAATACCACCAGCCACCGCAATATTTAAGCCATCATCCATAATCTCTTTGGCCGCCGTGGCAATCGCCATCAGCCCCGACGAACACTGGCGATCCAATGTCATGCCCGGCACGGTCACCGGCAACCCGGCACGCAGGGCAATCTGCCGGGCAATGTTCATCCCCGTGGTGCCCTGCTGCAGACCGCAGCCAAAGATACAGTCCTCCACCTCTGCCGGCTCAATGCCCGCGCGGCTCACCGCCGCAGCCACAGGCACAGAGCCGAGAGTGGCGCCGGTCAGGTTATTAAATGCACCGCGATAAGCCTTGCCGATCGGTGTGCGGGCGGTGGATACAATTACAGCTTCTTTCATCATATTGTCCTTAATTTAAGAGTGAAATCTATGGCCAACCCAAGCTTCAGATTAGCCAGAGGTATGAATATTGGCTTTATGACATTTTTAACCACTAAATCCATACCAAAAATATCCATATTGTGATGGGCAATTCTGCTCAAGTACCTCAGTACACAATAACCCAGTCAATCTGAAATCAAATCATCTAGGCAATGTTCATCAAATGACCATCAAATGAACCAATAATATTAAGTTGCTGTTTTTATTGGTTTTTTTAAATCTCACTAATGTAAAAGCCAAAATTAACAAATGATGTGCAAATGAAGATCACGTAAAACAACTATGCCCAATAAGGTATATAACACCATGCCCTCCGGTTTGCCTTTGGGTCGTAAAGCTTAATAAGTTTTGCATCCACAGCCTGTCTAATAATGCGAGAAACTATCGAACTATTTCCCCCAGTCACACCAAGACGCTCACGTAACGAAGTATTGTTCATTCTCTCTTGCTGCACATAACGTAAACAGCAGTGCAGATAGCAGGCGCGAGTTTTATCATCTTTGCTCATTTCGTTAAGTTCTCTGTATGTAAACAAAATCGACTTTGTATGAAACTTAGTCACATCAAAGCGTGGCGGTGGAAGCTGGTAAAATTCAGTTTGAAAAACGACTTTATCAATGCCACTACCCCGTTCCTCACATACGCCAATGCGCCGCATCATTGACGCGAGCATTTCATTGCGTGATATGGGAGGACTATCGATAAAACGCATGGTTTCAATCAGCGGAGCCCCAGGATTGGTTATCTCCATCCGGTCCGAGAAAATTTCAACCATTGGTCCAGTACCTGAAGCAAAAAAATCCTGATGGATCAGTGCATTGGCAACCAGCTCCCTTACCGCCAATTCGGGGTACATTGGCACCTCTTTTCTTAAAGCTTCGTTAATCACCTCATTGCGAGGTAACAAGCTGTTAACCAACCCTATCAAGTCTTCGAAATCACATGCATAACCCGCCTGACGCACCTGCTCTCGCAAAGTGTTAATGCGAGTATTATCGTTATAAACGATTACCCGCATCCGTTTGCGCGCCAATCCAGCAAAGCTATCCAATTTCTTACCAAATAAAATTGCCCCTAGATTATAGATATTCCAGTCTCCTGAATCGCTTCGACAAATTAAACTATCCTGTTGTAAACGATCCAAAATACCTTTGCGATTTGCCGGCAAGGCCAAACCCATCAAATCGAAGTACGCACCGTAATCAAGTAACTGTATGACTTGATCATCTGACACATGCTCAATGGCAATCATTTCCTCGAACGGTGTCTCATCGAAAACACGCCATAAAGATCGCTCTATATCAGAGTAGTCTTTCAGCTTTTTCTTGTAAGAACCCACCCGAATAAATTCCACACCAGAAAACCTAATCGGGTGACGATAAGCCCTTGAAATCTCTAAAATTACCAGTCGATTATCATCCAAGGTGATCTGGTAAAACTGGAAATTAATCTTGGGCTCTAACAGCCTGAGCAGCCAGTTCTCCAGATTTTCATTGCCGTGCTTATGTGTCACAGGTGAGAAATCAGTTCCCACAATTTCATGGGACTCGTCCTCAACACCCCAAACCAAATAGGCATTGGCCTTGCCTGATAGCGCTGCCGCATTACTGAGAGCCGAGATATACTCACCAATCTGGTGGGGATCAGTATTACCAACCTTAAATTCAAGCCACTCAGTTTCGCTCGGCAATGCGATGAGCTCTCGCGCAAGCCCGGCCAAATAATCTGTTGTCCTATCAATGGGGGGATTCATATTTCCTGTTTCTCAAGATACAAATTTTCACAAAATTACGACTCAATAAATTTGCAACAGCACATCCAGCGCCCTGACGCCATCCTCACCAGAGATACTTGGCGCCCCATTATTGGCCAGTACCTGGGCCACATCCTCAAGCTGCGTAGCAAAGTGCCCAAAGGCGGCACGGCCAGTTAACGCCACCTGCTGGGGGCCCTCGCCAGTGTTTAAAAATAGCGCATTGGTGTAATGGAAAATCCTTAGAGAACCCTGAGAACCATAGACAGAAATAGAGCCCGGCTCCCCTTCCCAGCCACCGGCATCCGCCACGGTGGCATCGGATAGCCAGCCCTGGCCGCCACTAAACATGCCCTCATTGGGTAAGCCCGTCGAATAGGTGGCCGCGTTATAAATCAAATGGCCCACAGCGCCATTGGCCAGCTGCATTACCATATATTCCGTTGAAGCAGGCTCGCCGGAGACATGCCCCTGGCCTGAGGCAGAGACAATCTCGGAGCCAGTGATCCAGGGGAAAATATCAATCAAATGCACCCCATGATCCACCATGCCCATGCCAGGCCCACCGGGACCACCCAGGGGATAATGTATAGGCGCCAACTCCTGATAACCGGCCAAGCCATGGCCGCCGGTCATCTGCTCGGTCAATAACTGCACCTCACCAATGGCCCCGGACTGAATCAGCTCACGGGCCTTGATCACCGCCGGCAAATAACGGTAACTGGAGCCATAAAAAAGTCGCACCTTGGCCGCAGCACAGGCCCCCACCATGGCCTCGGCATCGGCCATGGTCACTGCAATAGGCTTTTCACAAAATACCTGCAACCCCGCCGCCGCACTGGCCTCTACAATCTCACGATGGGTCGACGCCGGAGTCAGCACCATCACCAGATCAATGCCACCAGCACCCAATAGTTTATGGTAATCGCTGTAAGCCAACGCCTTATACTGCCGGCCGATATCAGCCGCCACCTGGGGCCGCACATCGCAAACCGACACCAGCTCGAGAGTCTCGGGCAACAAATCAAAGGCCTGCAAATGGGCCTGGGCCACACCGCCCAAACCAATAATGCCGACCCGCATTTTGCCTGCACTCATTGAGATAGCCCTAGAATCTGCCGCGCCTCATCCGGCGTCGCCACCTCGTAGCCCAGGCACTCAATAATGGTTTTAGCCCGTTCAACCAACTGACCATTGGTGGCAAATACACCGCGGCTCAGATACAGATTATCCTCCAGCCCCACCCGCACATTGCCGCCCAGCAACGTAGACTGGGCCACAATGGGCATCTGCTGGCGGGCAATACCAAAGGCCGCCCACACCGCATTTTCCGGCAACAGGCTCTTCATATAGATCAGCGTCTCCGGCGTGGCCGGCAACCCCCAGCGGGTGCCCATTACAATTTGGTAGGACGGCGGCGCATCAAACAGCCCCTCCGACAGCATCTGGTTGGCCAATAAAATATCCCCAGGGGCAAACACCTCAATCTCCGGCTTAACCCCCAACTCCTGAAAGCGCTTGGCCATTTTGCGCAAGGTGTATTCGGTGTTCAGATAGACATAGGCCTTATCACCATCCAGCTGGTTCTGAGTGGTTACATCCAGAGAACAGACCTCCGGCATGCACATCTCAATATGCTTGTAGCGCTCCTCCGCCGACACCACATCAGTGCCCGGCCCAGCGCGGCTCTCGTCTTCCGGGTCCGGGTAGAACATGGCTCCGCCACCGCAGGTAATATTCATTACCGCCTTAACGCCGTTATCGCGAACACGGGTCGCCATCTCTAAAAACAGATCCGGGTCGCGACTGCCGGCACCGGTCTCCGGATTGCGCACATGCAAATGCACAGAGGAGGCACCCGCCTGCTCGGCCTCAAGGGCAGCATCGGCAATCTGTTGCGGGGTGATAGGAAAGTTTGGGTGAGCCTGGTTGTATTGATTTTCGCCAGTAACGGCACAGGTGAGAATAACTTTGCGAGTCATTTAACAGCTCCTTTGCTAATTTTTTGACGCAATAGATGCACAGAATAAAAAGACAGGCCCTTGCAAGCCTGTCTTTTAAGTGTAGTTCGGAATGTTAGTTATAAGACTCTTTTGGGGGGGAAATCCCTACCTAATAAATATAGAAACATCACCATGACTTCACTAACTGGTTAATTGTGGGCCAGGGCAACCATCTATTCCCGGCTTTCATCTTTGCAACCGCAATTTCCAGTGCCTCCTTTGACGCCAAGCCACGCTGTTCAAGTTCGCCCAATAGCCACACCGTGCCGCTTAACTGGACCCTCTCAAGCTTAGTGACAGCTCTCAATTTAGCGTCACCAGTAAGCAGAGGTACGTTTAATGCCTCAGCCAATACCAAACCAAAAATATCATTGCGCGAAGGCACTGGATATTTAATGATTAAGTCCTCAGCGCGCGATAACATTGCACTACACAAAGGGGCCTTAACTAATCCCAAGCCCAAAAAATAAGCATGATCCTCGGCCAACTCTTCCTCGAAAAGAATATCTGGAGTTTGAAATTCAAAGGGCAGCTTAAACATTAGCTCAATCAAGCCACCCACCTCCATATCAATTAAAACATTGGCATCACTGATTAATACTTTCACCTATCACTCCCAGCATACGATCCTTGTAGAAGCTAGAAAGCGACAAGCTCAGTAATTCAGCCGCCTTTGATTCACCAATGTACTCTTCTCCCAGAGCACGATAAATCAGTTGCTTGAACAGTATTGTTTCTTCTTGTGGATAGGGCTCACCGGGCTCCTTCAGCTTGTAGCCTTTCTTATTGAAAGTTTTCTGCCAGCCCTGATAAGACGCAGCGCTAATAACCCCGCATTGATAGGCCCGAATTAAAATACCACCCATGCTAATGCCAAATTCATGCTTGAGCAGCTCTAATTCTTTTATCTCCAAATGCCGACGAAACCCGCCTAGATGCTGAACAACACCAGACTTAGGCAGCAAAAAGGCACCCGCAAAATGATTGCAGGCCTGCTCTTCGTTCATCCCCTCGGCCAATCGCCCATCAAGCACTAAGTGCCCCAACTCATGGGCAAGAGTGAATCGTTGGCGGTCACCTGAGGAATAAGTCGACACCACCACCACAGGGGTTTTACAAATGCTGCCCGCTAACCCGTCGACCTTATTGCCCGACTCAACCGAGGTGCGAATAATCAACACCCCTTTTGACTCAAGGGTATCGATCATTTCGGAAATAGGGTTTAGTCCCAACTGCCATTTCTCTCGCATTAACTCAGCAATCGCCTCAAGATCCTCAGGGGAGCTGACGCGTTCGGGTAACCCAGCGGGCAGTGCAAATTCGGGGATGGGTTTTACTGAATCAGGATACAGATCGAGCAACTCAGTCCAGCGCTCAGCCTGCTCGGTGACATTACCATTGACCATATTGAGCAACTTCTTAGAGGCACTGGCGCGCTTGCGGTATTCAACCTTTTCTAACACGACAGTAGACTGACGGAAAAAGTACTCTGACCGCACACCCAACGCCTTGGCAAGCTTCAGCAGATTCTCAGACCCAGGCATATTGATGCCATGCTCGTATTTTTTGATCGCATTAGCAGACAAACCTACTTCTGCTGCAAGCCCCTTCATTGAAAGTCCAGCGGCAGTCCGTGCTCGTTTCAATCGCTCTGCAAACATATGGCGACTCCTTTATCCGTAAGGTTTATAATTATTCCAATATTTAATACATTGTAAACCCTTTAGCCTTGAGCTGTCGACCAAAATATCAGCTATGGATACATCTAAAACTTCCTGAATCACCCCACCACAAACAAATTCAACCACTCACAAACCACCGCCGGCTTATCCACACCCTCAATCTCAAGATTAACCCCAAGCTTCTGCAAATAGCGCCCATCGCCTTTATCTTGCATATCCAACACAGTGCCCGTGACCCGCACCCGATCCCCGGGCCGCACCGGATTTAAAAACCGCACCTTATCAAAACCATAGTTAATACCCATCACCATGCCCCGGGGAGTCAGCATGCTTTTTTCCACCAGCTTGGGCAGCAGCGACAGCATTAAAAAGCCATGGGCAATGGTGCCCCCCAAATAAGTCTGGGCGGCGCGCTCTGGGTCTATATGGATATATTGGTGATCTAGGGTGACATCAGCAAACTGGTTGATGCGCGATTGCTCAATCAGAAACCAGTCGCTGGGTTGCAGGGTTTGGCCGATGGTATCGGCATAGGCATGATCCGTCATGATTGCTTCCTTGTTTGTAAATACTTAGGCAAAGGATAGCACCTGAAAAACAGTCTGTTTATTCTTTTATAAATCCAGCGTTACGATCAATTGCGAAACAGTACTGGGACACTACTCATTTACCGCCTTAGTTTGTGCAAAATGTAGATATCCATTAAACAACTAAGAGCCAGATAAACGCCCTATGCCAGGGTTAAATGTTTCCGAGGGATCCAGCTGAGCATAAAAAGCTGCCAGCCCCTCCTCTGCCTGATATAGATGCCCCACATTGTGCTCTGCAGGATACTTCGCACTACGTTTTTCCAGACAAGCTAACATCGCCTGTTTGACTTCGTTCTGGTCAGCACCTTTCTTTAAGACATAATCCTGATGAAAAACATGGCATAAAAAATGGCCGTAATAGAGTGACTTATCTATCTTATTTTTGATTGTCTCTGGAAGCATCTCCAGCCAATTTATTTCGTTGCGCTTTAGCGCAATATCCAAAGCCAATACTTCGCCAACTCTTTTAGACTGCATTTGCTGATAACGAATCGCCGCGCCGGCAGCTGCGAAGCGGAGAAGGTAGGCTTTTTTTGCTTCATCTGCCGTACAATGGATATATTCTATCTCTGAGTCGTGCGGGTTGTTTCCATAATGCTGTTCTAAATACTGCGTAGCCTCACCAATACCTTCATCACTCATCTTAAGAATCAAATGATGCTCATAACGATCCCGATACGCCCTCAGTCGTGTTGGAATATGTTGCGGCCATAGAGATGCCGCGCCTTGCATCAATCTGTCGACCAGATGATTAGGCAGCCAGTTTATTTTATTGAGGTAAGCATCAATAGCCCCCTTGATTGAAAACAGTCTCGGCATAAAGCGCGTACCCAGATAGTTAATCAGTAAAAACGTATCCTTGCCATAACGCTCCGCGACATTGAAGCAGTCGCGATGCATATATTCAGCGGTCTCTGGCAAATGCGCAAACTGTGACAATATATCTCGACGCAGGCGGGTAAGCTGAGCGGGGTTGTTAGTGCCAAGATAAAATACCTGCTCTTCTTTTGCGACCGGAAAGGTATCCAAACGCACGGCAAATACTGCTAGTTTCCCTGCACAACCACTTGCCTCAAACAGGCGACCTGTGTCGGCGTTGTAACGGGCCGGTGTATTTTCATCAATAGCTCTGAGACGCTGCTCATAATTAATATCAGAAGCAGGAGCTGAATCATATTTTATTGATTCTGCGGAAAAACTTTCGGATTCAAGATTATCTAAAATCTGCTCTGGGGTATCGCCTAGCTCAACACCTAAATGATTAACCAACTCGAGGTTTCCTGCTGCATCGCATCGCGCAAACAAAGATAATTCAGTATAAGCCGGGCCTCGTTTAACCAGAGCACCACCGGAATTATTGGCAATCCCGCCAACAATGGAGGCACCTATGCAGGATGATCCAATCACTGAATGGGGCGAACGCCCAAAGGGTTTTAGTGTTTTTTCCAGAGCATGCAATGTTGCACCTGATAAGCTGACAATCTGCCGCCCTTGGTCTAACACTATAATTTTAGTGATACGCGTCGTGTTAATGATCACCACTTCTCTCTGATAGTCATTGCTACTTGGCGTCGACCCTTCGGTTAAGCCCGTGTTGGCTGCCTGCATAATGATGATTTTATTATGCGCAACACAGGTTTTAAGCAGCTGCCACAGTTGTAATAAGGTGGATGGAAATACCACAGCAATCGCTGCGCCTTTACCTGACCGAAAGCCGGTTCGATAGAATTCGGTTTTTCGGTCACCGGTCAGTACTGCTTTTTTGCCAGCGATGGCTATTAATGTGTCGGCAAATTCAGTCACGCATTTTTCCTTGCCAAGTTAATTTCCAATAGTAAGATCTAACGCCGAAAGATATGGTCTCGATTAATCTCTGACACAGAACTCACACCAAGCAATGCCATATCACGCAACACCTCTTCTCTAAGGAGCGTTAAGGCTCTCTCTACACCAGCCTGACCGCCTGCTGCCAAGCCATAAAGGTATGGCCGTCCTATTGAACAAGCATTCGCGCCTTCTGCTATCGCCTTTATAATATGCGTACCCCGGCGAATACCCCCATCGACAATTAACTCTAGCTTATCGCCTATGGCATCGCGCATTGGCGCAACACAATCAACTGGGGCCGGCGTAGTATCCAACTGCCGCCCACCGTGGTTTGAAATCATTATCGCCGTAGCTCCAATCTCTACAGCTCGTTTAGCATCTTCCGGTGACTGTAAGCCTTTAATCACAAATGGCCCATCCCACTGCTCTGCTAACCAGGCGGCATCTTCCCAGGTAACGGTGCGATCAAACTGGCTATTAACATAATCAATTAGGCCCATGGCGCCGTTTCCTAGGGCATCCACACGGTGAGCTACATTAGCCAGCTTAAAGTTAGGATCCATCGCTAAATGGAATAACCATTCGAAGCTCGTTGCATAGCTAAAAAAGCTCTTGGGCGTTATTTTTGGTGGCATGGTCATTCCATTAACCAAATCCCTTTCGCGGTTGCCCGCCACCATGGTATCTACAGTTAGGCACAACGCTTTATAACCACTGGCTTTGCAACGCTGCACAAACTCTTTAGTCAGCTCTCGGTCTTTTAGGATGTAGATCTGGAACATTTTATGGCCATCGGTTTCAGCGGCAATATCTTCCAGACCTGTGGTCGACAGAGTAGACAGGCTATATAAGGTATCGAAGGCATTGGCGGCTCTGCAGGCAGCCAGCTCTTTTTGATGGTGAAATAGACGGGACATCCCCGTCGGGGCGAGAAAGAATGGTAGTGCCAAGTCAGCGCCCAGTACGTTGGTGGTTAGGTCGATATCCTCAATATCATTTAAATAGTTGGGCAATAGCTGATAGTCGTTAAACGCCTCAGTATTGCGGCGCATTGTCCATTCGTCATCGGCGCCGCCATCAATGTAATGAAACATAGGGGCCGGTAGTTTGCTTTTTGCTTTTAGGCGTAAGTCAGAAATATTATGGCAATTTTTTAAAGCTTTCATATTGTTTCCTTGGACGTGGTAAGAGCTTGATAAACCACTTGCCGAAATCGCTCTTTTAAACCCAGCACTTGATCAGGCTGCGGAATCAGTTGCGTTAGCACCATAGCCACCAACTGCTCTTTAGGGTCCACCCAAAAGTTAGTTGAGGCCCAACCCGACCAGCTGTATTCACCATCAGAACCCAGGCAGCCTCGCAACTGATTATTGGTGACTACCGTACCTGCAAAACCATGCCCCACTCCTTTATACAGCGGCCTCGCCTCTTCAAGCAAATACTCTGATAGCTGATCATCAAACTGATCGGACATTAGTAGCCTGGCGGTTTTAGGGCTCAATAAACGTGTGCCATTAAACTCACCTTCATTTAATAACATCTGCGCAAAACATAAATAATCAGGAGCCGTGCTAACAAGACCTGCACCACCCGCCTGTAGCTTTGCAGGCTGGGTAAAATCGCCGCCATATTGGCTCGTTTCTGCAAACCCCTCAAGATCTGGCGATTGCTCATAGAGCGTGGCTAATCGATGAGCATTGGACTCAGTCGTTTGATAAGCGGTATCTATCATGCCCAATGGATTAAAGATTCGCTCCTGCAGAAACACTCCAAAGGCCTGCCCCGTTAAGACCTCAATTAGTCGGGCGACCAAACTCAGCCCTTCACTGTAGCGCCATGCCGTTCCTGGCTGTGCAATCAGCGGGAGTTTTGCCAGCCTTAAGGTATGTTCTTCAAGTGACCAATCCTCACGTCTATATACTTCGTTGACTTGCGCCTCCCCATACAGGCGAGCCACCTCTGGATGATCTGGCATCATTGAGTAGGTCAATCCTGAGCTATGGGTCAGACATTGTCTGATGGTGATGGGGGTCTTTGCTGGCACCAATCCTTCCGGCGTCATGACTCTCATATCAGTAAAGGCGGGAAGATATTGCGCAATGGGGTCATCCAGAGAAAATAACCCCTCTTCGTAAAGCATCATTGCAGTAACCGCTGTAACCGGCTTTGTCATCGAAAATATGCGAAAGACAGTATCCTGCGTAACTGGCGTTTTTGTATCGACATCTGCATACCCATGACTTTGGCAATGCACCAACGCACCTTCGCGTGCAATGAGCGTTAAAGCGCCAGGGATTTTATTCTGCTCAATAAAGGGACGGATCGCAGGTGTTATGCGTGCTAGGCGGTCTTCGCAAAATCCTATTGATAAGGGGTCGGCAATGGTAAAGCGATTATTGTGATTAGAATCGAGATCAGCAGTATGGCTGCGCATATTTGGTCCTTAGTAAATAGGTCAACGAGATATGTATATCTTAGCCCAAAACTCTAAGGCATCACCCCAGCCCGAAGATTAGGCTCAGGCGCCTGTGTCCGCCTTGCCATGGTTGTCTCAAGCGCTTGAATCAACCGCTCCCGAGTCTCCTCCGGTGCCACCACATCATCAATATTCATCACCCCAGCCGCCGGGTATGGCCCCCCAAAGGTTTGGTACTGTTTCATCAACTCCGCATATAGCGCTTCCCGATCTTCCGCCGCATCCAGCTCTTTCTTATGGGCCGACTCAATCGCGCTATCGGGTGGCAAGGAGGAGAAGTCTGCGGTAGGCCAGGCCAAGGCAACCGTTTGCGGACCAGCGGAGCCGGCCATTAAAGCACCACCGAAGCCAAAGGCTTTTCTAAGCACCACGGAGAACACAGGCACATTGGCCCAGGCCAGGGCATAGGCGGCACCAAGGCCATACTTTAAGGAACCCTGCCGCTCGGACTGGGGACCAGTCATAACACCAGGCGTATCCGCTAACGAGATAACAGGAAGATGGTAAGCCCCACAGTAATCAATAAACTTACGGGCCTTTTGGGCCTCAGCACCACCGATGGCGCCAGCCCTTACGCTGGGTTGGTTGGCAATAATGCCAACAGGGTGGCCATTTAACCGAGCAAAGCCGGTAATCAGTGCCTGACCATAGGCTGCTTTGGTTTCTAAAAAGCTTTTATCATCGACAACACAGTCAATGACATCTTGCATGTTGTAGGGCTTGCGGGGATGCTCTGGCAGGATTTTGCTGATGAGTACTTTGGCCCCCTCTTTGGCTTTTGTGCCAGTCGATGAGGGTGGGTAGGCCCAGGCATTGGTGGGCAAATAACTCAATAATTTTTTAACCGTGGTAATGGCCTCTTCATCACTCTCCACCACATTATCAATCATGCCGGTAATCTCAGCATGCACTGACACACCACCTAACTCTTCCTTGGTCACATCTACACCGGTTGAGGCTTTCACCACCGGTGGACCGCCGGCGGCAATCATGCCGGTGCCTTTAACCATAATGGCATATTCAAGCAGTGCAGCGTTAAGGGCAGGCTCACCGGCACAGGCCCCCATAATCATGCCAATGGTGGGCGCACTGCCCGATTGTTTGGCAAAGGCTAATGTATGCCCAATGCTGGGGGCCCCTTCAACCGCATCCAACATCGACTGAGCTCTAAACCCTGCCCCATCCAGCATACAAATTAACGGTATGCGTTCTCTGGTGGCCAGATCAACCATTCGGTTGCGCTTAATGGCATTGACTTCTCCAATGGAGCCTCCAAATAATGTGGCATCCTCTGCAAACAAGGCCATCGGGCGACCATGCACTGTGCCCATCCCTGCTACTAATGCGTCGGCGGGGGTAATCGGCTCCCCGGGCTTTTGACCATGGTGACTGGCCAGTTGGCCGTATTCCTGAAAGCTGCCGGGGTCGAGCAATAGCTCTACGCGCTCACGAGCCGTAAGCTTGCCGCGGTTATGATGGCGCGCTATTTTTTCCTCACCACCCTGAGCCAGTGCTGCTTGGCGGCGTGATTGAAGGTCCTTTAATTTGTCATTCATAAGCGTCCTTGTTACTGAGAAGTGCGTCCATCGGCTTGTTGCCCTAACAGATCCGTGGCAATTTGGGAGCGTCGCGCCTTGCCCGCATCATCCCGCAGTGGGTCGTTTACAAACTCAAAGCTGCGGGGGATTTTGTAGCGGACTAATTCTTCACTGAGAAAATGACATAGCTCATCTTGAGTTAAACCCTTGGGGGCATCCACAAGGGCATGCACCCTCTGACCAAGGTCTTCATCGGGTAAACCCACAACAATCGCCGAGCGCACATTGGGATGGGATTCAATAGCACCTTCCACTTCTGCCGGGTACACATTGGCGCCACCGCTGAGGATCATGTCTTTTTTGCGGTCACAGAGATACAGATAACCTTCTTCGTCGAAATAACCCATATCCCCCAGCGTTTCCCAACCGCCTTCAATGGCATCCGGCTCGGCACCAATATAATGGTAGGTGCTGCCCTGCCCTGTGTCGGGCAAGAAATAGATTTCCCCGGTTTGGCCGGTGGGTACGGTTTCGCCCTGCTCATTGACAATCTTGACCTGACAGCCGGGCTGGACTTTGCCAACCGAGCCTTTGTGTTCCATCCAATCTGTTCCGGTAATCACGGTGGTGCCATGGCCCTCAGCGCCACCATAAAGCTCAAAGATCACATCGCCACCCAGCCAGTCAATAAACGCCTCTTTTAACCAGGGGGCACAGGGCGCGGCCATATGCCAAAGGGTTTTTAGGGAGGACACACCGTATTGATCGCGCACCTTTTTTGGCAACCGCCAGATGCGTTGCATCATGGTGGGCACCATCACCGTCCAGGTCACTCGATATCGTTCAATCAACTGCAGGCATTCCTCTGCATCGAATTTGGTCATCACAATCACCTGGTTGCCACGCAATAAACTGTGCATGGCTGCTATAAAGGGGCCGTTGTGGTAAATAGGTCCAGGGATTAATGACACTTCATCACGGGGAATGCGCACCAGTGAATCCAACGTAATATCCAGCATGGCGGGCTCACCCGAGACAATCAGTTTAGGCCTGCCAGTGCTGCCGCCGGAGGTGGGGGCTTTCCAGTGACGGGCTACGCTATCAGGTAAGGGGTTATCTGATAATGACGCATCCGGTGTAAAGCCTGCGGGCATAACCTGATACCCGGGTAGCAAGACGGGATCAACACCAATCACTAACCCTGACGTTGCTAATTGGACAATGGCCTGCAATTCTTTTTGGGGCAGCCGGTAGGACACTGGCTGGGGGATGGCGCCGCATTTCCAGAGGGCTAAGCAGACCACAAATATCTCTATGCCATTGCCCAGTGCCAGGGTGACATAATCATTGTGCTTAACACCCTTGGCCTGATAGAAACGGGCAAGTCGATTACTGGCTCGGTCCAGCTGTTGATAGGTGATTGTTTCAGTGTTGCAAATGACAGCGACCTGATCGGGCCGCTCTTTTGCGAGATCACCAATAAGTGTATTAAAGCTCACCAGTCCCATGGTTTTAAATTCCCTTTGCTAACGTAGTATTTTCTTACTGGCTTTAAGCGCGCTCGATGATCATGGCCGGTGCCATACCGCCCGCCGCACAAAGGGTGATTAACCCGATGCTTAAATCACGGCGTTCTAACTCATCCAAAATGGTGCCCACTAGCATGGCACCGGTTGCACCGATCGGATGGCCCAGCGCCATGGCGCCGCCATTCACATTGACAACCTCAGGGTTGAGATTCAACTCGCGCATAAATTTCAGGGGCACTACGGCAAAGGCTTCATTGATTTCCCAGAGGTCGATATCACTGGTGGTCATACCAGCATTGGCTAAGCAGCGCCTTGCAGCGTCAGCGGGGGCATCCAACATAATTCTCGGATCGCAGGTGCCGATGGCCATCGACACAATACGGGCGCGTTTGGTTAACCCATTTTGCTTGGCGTAATTTTCTGACGCCAATAAAACAGAAGCAGCGCCATCAACAATACCCGAGGAGTTGCCCGCATGGTGAATATGTTTCAGTGTTAAATCGGGCCAGCTTTTTTCGACTAGCTCTCGACAGGTCACCTGATCATCGTCCAGCGGGCGATCATAAAATTCAGCAAAGGCGGGGCTTAAGGCAGACAAGCTTTCCATGCTGGTTCCGGGCCGGTTGTAGTTATCCTGATCCAGTACCAAGTTCCCATCATAATCATGCACGGCCACAACGGATTTAAAATACCCTTGCTTAATCGCATTCGCAGCACGGCGCTGGCTTTCAACCGCAAGGGCATCGGCCTGCTCTCGAGTAAAACCATCCAGAGTGGCAATAACATCAGCACAGACACCTTGATGGGCTGTGGGGTGTAATTCTCTAAGGTGGGCGTTATTAGAATCGGTTAATAACGGCATGGGCATAATCGGACTGTCGGACATCTTCTCCACACCACCGCCTACCACCAGATCTTGCTGCCCTGACATTATCCCCATCGCCGCAAGACTGACCGCCGATAAACCCGAACCACAAAATCGATCAATCGTGACACCCGGTGCATCACTGTCCCAACCGGCATCCAGTGTAGCCATACGGGCAATATCCATGCCTTGGCGGGCAATTTGGGAACCGCAACCGGCAATCACATCATTAACGTCAGCGGTGTTTAATGGATTGCGATCGCGCAAAGCAGACAGGGTTGTTCCCAATAGGTGTTGTGGATGGATATTACATAAACTTCCTTTACCGGGCTTGCCTGTACTGCGTGGCGTTCTTACAGCATCAATGATGAAGGCTGATTGACTCATAGATTGGCTGACCTCACATAAACAAGCGTGTCGTCCAAAGCACGCTCCGCTTTTTGGATCAGCTCATCCACTTGTTGTTGGGTAATGATTAGTGGTGGACAGAAAGCGATTGAAGAACCAGCGACGGCTCTCACAATTAGGCCATGCTCCTGACAACGCTGTTGGCAATAGGCGCCAACGGCGCCACCTTTAAAGGCTTCATCAGTCTCTTTGTCGGCGACCATTTCTATTGCCGCCAACAACCCCTCGCCCCTGACCTCACCCACTAGTGGATGATCAGACAGCTTTCTTAATTGGGTTTGAAAGTACTTACCTGTCTCAGACGCTTTTTCAAAGATGGAGTCACGCTCGTAAATCTCCAGCGTTTTCAAAGCCACCGCACAAGCCAGCGGGTGACCCGAATAGGTATAACCATGTCCAAACACACCCACCTGATTACTGGGCTCTATCATGGCTTCATACATATCGCCTTTGATTACAGCAGCACTGATCGGTACATAAGCAGAACTTAGCTGCTTGGCCAGTGACATCATATCGGGCTGTTGAATATTCATGGTGGTGCAACCAAAGTCATTGCCGGTACGACCAAAGCCGTTAATCACTTCATCGGCCCAGAACAGAATATTGTGTTTATTGAGAATGGCCTGAACTTTTTCGTAATAACCTGAGGGAGGTACAATCACACCGCTGGCACCGGTGATGGGCTCAGCAATAAACGCCGCAATGGTGTCGGCCCCTTCTCTTTCAATCAGCGCTTCAAGGTTGTTAGTAATACGATCAACAAACTCTTTCTCTGTTTCGCCGGGTTGGCTATCTCTGTAATAATGTGGCGAGTCCGTTCTAAGAATACCTAAAGCCTCTAGCGGCGCATCAAAGTGCGTCAGGTTGGCCGGTAAGCTGGTTAATGAACCAGAAGCAACGGTGACACCGTGATAGGCTCTCTCTCGGGTAATAATCTTACGCTTTTGCGGTTGGCCAATCGCATTAAAGTAATAACGTAATAATTTGAGTTGAGTATCGTTAGCATCAGACCCCGAGTTGCCAAAGAAAATTCTGGCATTATTCACCGGCACCATACTTGATAGCTTATCCGCCAGATCAATACCCACCTGATGGGTTTTGCCCCCAAACAGATGGCTATAGGCTAACGTACTCATCTGGTCTTTAGCCGTCTCAATCAGCTCCTGATTGGCATAGCCCAGCGAGGTGCACCAAAGCCCTGCCAAGCCTTCGAGGTATTGCTTGCCGTTATTGTCATACACATACACCCCTTCCCCGCGGGCAATCGTCAACTGCTCGGTGGCAGTAAAATTGGTGGTGGGGTAAATCATTGCTGTCATGGTTTGTCCTTGTCCTGTGGCGTCCTGTGGGTGTTACGTTAGGCGGTTAAACCGCCCATACAGATATATTTAATCTCCAGATAATCATCCATACCGTACTTGGAGCCTTCTCTGCCCATACCGGATTCCTTAACCCCGCCAAAGGGGATGGTTTCACTGGTAATGGCGACTTCATTTACACCGACCATGCCGAAGTCCAATGCTTCTGCCACGCGCCAGGCGCGGCTCATATCTTGGGTATAGAAATAGGAGGCCAAACCAAACTCGGTGTCGTTGGCTTGCTGAATGGCATCGGCTTCATTGATAAAGGTAAAGATGGGGGCTACAGGACCAAAGATTTCTTCGCGAAAGACACGCATGCTATCGGTGACGTTGGTGAGTACCGTGGGCTGGTAAAAGCACTCGCCTTTATCGCGATCGTTTTTCCCGCCCGTGGTAATGACTGCGCCCTGTGATACTGCATCCTGCACCATCGCATCCACATCATTCAGGGCACTGCTATTGATTAAGGGGCCAATGGCAACGGAGTCATCAAGGCCACTACCCACAGGCAACTGCTTAACAGCGGCGGTAAACTTGTCTGCAAATTCTTCGGCAATACTTTCCTGAACCAGCAAGCGGTTTGCACAGATACAGGTTTGACCGGCATTGCGGTATTTGGAGGCAATGGCACCGGCAACGGCTAAATCCAGATCAGCATCCTCAAAGACAATGACCGGGGCATTGCCCCCCAATTCCATCGAGACTTTTTTGAGGGTATCGGCACTTTGTTTTAACAGCTGTTTGCCCACCGGGGTGGAACCGGTAAAGCTGAGCTTTCTTACCAAGGGGTTTTGGGTGAGTTCTGCGCCAATGCTTCTGGAGTCTTTGCTAACAACAGCATTAATCACTCCAGCGGGAATACCGGCTTGCTCTGCCAACTCGACCAGAGCCAAAGCAGAAAGCGGTGTTTCCTTGGCGGGTTTAATAATAAAGGTGCAACCTGCCGCCAATGCAGGACCGGCTTTACGGGCCAGCATCGCGCTGGGAAAGTTCCAGGGAGTAATGGCAGCTACAACACCGACTGGTTGCTTAATGGCTATTAATCGGCGATCACTGGGACCGGGAATAATATCGCCATAAACTCGCTTGGCTTCTTCAGCAAACCATTCAATAAAGGACGCGCCATAGGCAATTTCACCACGAGACTCGACCAGGGGCTTGCCCTGCTCCAGTGTCATAATGCGGGCAAGGTCTTCCTGGTTCGCCATGATTAAGTCGAACCAGCGACGTAATAATTGGGCACGTTCTTTGGCAGGCTTTTCTCGCCATAGGGGCAACGCTCTGTCGGCTGACTCAATCGCTCGGCGGGTCTCATCCACACCCAGGCTAGCTACTGAGGCCAGCACTTCACCGGTGGCCGGATTCAGTACGTCAAAGGTTTCTTTGCTATCACCCTCTATCCACTGGCCATCAATATAAGCCTGTGTTTTTAATAAAGTGGAGTTGGTTAAATTAATTGTCATAGCTCTCTGATCTCTTGTTCTATATCACTCGCTCGATCGCTTCACCGAGTTGTTGGGTACTGGCAGTGCCCCCCATATCCGGTGTCAGCGAATGGCCTTCACGCAGGACGGTTTCAATAGCCGTTAAGATCCTGTCATGGATTTCCTGATAACCCAGATGCTGCAACATCATGGCTCCCGCCCAGATAGTGCCGATCGGGTTAGCAATGTTTTGTCCGGCAATATCCGGTGCTGAACCGTGGACGGGTTCAAACATGGAAGGAAAGTCTTCTTCAGGATTAATATTGGCTGAAGGCGCAATAGCGATAGTGCCGGTAACCGAAGGCCCCAGGTCTGACAGGATATCGCCAAACAGGTTACTGCCCACCACCACATCATAGTGCTCCGGCATACGCACAAAGTTCGCCGTCAAAATATCAATATGGTATTGGTCGGTGTGGATATCGGGGTACTGCTCACCCATTAACGCAAAGCGTTGGTCCCAGTAAGGCATGGAGTGGATAATGCCATTGGATTTGGTGGCGGAGCTGAGGTGTTTTTTGTCCCGGGTCTGGGCCAGGCCAAAGGCGTAGCGCAGTACCCGGTCAACGCCGCGGCGGGTAAACACACTTTGTTGTATCACCACTTCCTGTTCGGTGCCTTCGTATTGGATGCCTCCGATATTGGAATACTCCCCTTCGACATTTTCCCGCACAATCATCATATCGATATCACCGGCTTTTTTATCGGACAGTGGGCATGGCACGCCATCGAATAAACGTATGGGACGGAGATTAATGTACTGGTCGAACTCGCGGCGGATGGGGATTAATAAACCCCATAGGGAAATATGGTCGGGCACACCGGGAAAGCCTACGGCCCCTAAATAAATCGCATCAAAGTCACGCAGCTGTTCGATACCATCGTCCGGCATCATCTGTCCGGTGCGGTGGTAGGTTTCGCAGGACCAATCGAAATGGGTCCACTGAAAATCGAGGCCGTGTTTTTTGCCCGCGGCCTCAAGCACCCGAATACCTTCAGGCATTACTTCCGTACCGATGCCGTCACCGGGGATAACGGCTATGTTGACTGACTGGGTCACTGTTATTGTCCTTGGGTAAAACGATCTAACACATTGCGGGTAATAATTTGGGTATCCGCATCATTGCGGATCAGTCCGGCGACCCATTCGCAAGTACCGGCATTCACAATATGACCTTTGCCTTTTTGAGCGCTGATAAGCATGCCATTACCGCGCATCGCCGCTGATCTGTTTGCCTCGGTAGACTCGCCATAACGAATCACTGCTAGATCATGGATACCTTCGCCACCACTCAGCGCTGCGTAATAAAGGACAGTGCCTTTGTGCTTGCGGTCAGGCTCATAGTTACCGGCAAGCCCTATAGCGATAATGTCAGTATTGGGTAAGGCGCCATCCTGATAGGTCGGTTCTGGTATCCCTTGTTTGATTTCATAATCCAAACCATCAAGTTCATAGCCAAAGATCATAGCCTGACCACCGAATTGATCGCCGTAACATAAGTCAGTCCCTTCCAACGCCCAATGCTCAGGACGATAAACCGTAAAGCTGCCACCCTGACGCGGGCCGATACCGCCGACATTGGCATAAATACCTTGCAGCGCATTAAGCCCAACGGTTTCTGCCCCATCCCAGCGAATCCTAGTATCCGGGTGCTCCCAAACAGTGGTGGTTAAATGATGCTGATCGGTATTAACTACCGGATCTTTCTCCAGCGCGCTGTCTTTGTAGCAGACCTGACTCTGGCCCTTATCTTCCAACCGGATTTGCCAGCAGAAATTGCCACCAAAGCGAGCGAAGTGCCCGCCTTGCTCGACATAGTTATCAATGGCTAAACGCATTTCCCTTGTCCAGTATTCATCGTGACCGACCATCAAGACACAGGGGTAGTCTTTGAGTAATTCAGGACGGTAATGCAAATCATGCTGGGTGGCGTAATCAATGCTGTAACCGTTTTCTTCCAGCCATTTGGCAAAGGGACCTTCATAAGTGGCCCACCCGGCATTCGCGTAGTACTTGCTGTACCCCCGGGTATAGGCAAATTCCATCGGTGGATAACGGGGTATATCGCCAGCCCTGGCTTTATACTCATGGGGCTTGCGCGGCGCATTGGGCGGCAGGGATAAAAAACCTTTTGCCCAGGGGCGATGGATCGATAAAATTGGTGACTTGCCATCCAAATAGCCTTCACAGTGACCCGCATAGCTACTGGTACCGCCCCAATCGTTGTAAGCAATCCAGGTGCTGGTGGCGGCAATCATTAAGATCTTTGCGGTAGGCTTACCCACCTTAGGCCGCACAAAGAAACCGGCCTCATGCTCGCGCACTTCGCCTCTGTCGTTTTGCACAGTACATAGCACAAGATAAAAGCCTGAAGAACAATCATCAGGAATCGTCCATTGGTAACCTACTGGCCAGTCACAGCCTTTTTCATAAAAGTCCTCGGGCGTGTTGTGATGCTGCCCCTCAATACTGTCCGCAGCATGCACTTTCAGTAATTCCCCACCATCTCTAATAATCTGGAATGAAAGATGTTTTGCCGTGGTACTGATGTGGAAATTTACCGTCTCACCCGCTTCATAACTTAAATCATCGGTATAACACCAGACTTCCAAATAATCAGGATCATCCATAGGAGCTTCATAAAAATGCGGCAGCGTCGCATCAAACCCCTGCCCTCGATGTAAAGCAGAATTACGTTTTGTCATAAATCACTTCATTTACACGTTGTTGAAAAGGTCGGTGAGCCGCAAGCAGAAGAGCCGTTGCGAGTAAAAAACAGGTCACAGCGACCAGAGCAATCGAGTCCCCTACTGCCATATCATCCTGAAAACCATAATCGGTAATCAGGGCGATCACAGTCGGGCCTAAGCCAATACCCACCAGGTTAATCACTAATAAGAAAATGGCCGACACCTGGGCACGGATGCGGTTTGGCGTGGCCAGCTGCATCACTGTTGGCAATAACACCGCAACAATAACGACCAATAAATTGGCCAAAACCATGGCCACTATTTTTATCGGCATCGAAGGAATATAAATCACCAAGGGAATCAGCACAGTCAGCATGGCAACCGCGATAGTCATCAAACTCAGTGATGCTGTCGAAAAGCCCCTGGCAAATAACCGGTCAGATAACCACCCCGCAAACAGAGAGCCAAATAATGCGGGCACCAAATACAGCAACCCTAAATTAATACCGGCACTTGATGCTTCCCAGCCATGGACCCGAATAAAATAACTAGGAAGCCAGGCACCACCGCCATAGGCATAGAGATTAAACAGAGCAATACCCGCAATATAAAATCCGTAAAATCGCTTTTGTGTCCAGAGGTAAGCCAAGACTTCAGAGAAGGATAAATTAGTTTCCCCTTCAGGCGAGCCTTTTACACAGGTGTTGTGTCGCGCAGGCTCCGGAATCAGTGATAGAGGAATCACCATCAGCAAGCTCAAAAAGCCAACAATAATTAACACCAGCTGCCAGGCGGCTACGACACCCAATAGCGGCAAACTGATCTCACCCACCTGATCAACCCATCCGATAACATAGCCACCAAACAATAGTGATAACGCTGCACCGGCAGTACCGCCCAACACAAACACACTCATTGCGCGAGACAGTTTCTCGGGAGGAAACAAATCCGCGACCATGGAATAAGCGGTAGGTGTTAACGCGGCCTCACCAAAACCCACACCCATACGGGCAAAAAATAACTGGATAAAGTTACGGGCAAGGCCGCAATAAATGGTTAAGACACTCCAGATGGTGACGCCAAAGATAATCACATGTTTGCGTACCCGAAGATCCGCAGCTCTGCCCATGGGGATACCCATGACCGCATACACAGCAGCAAACGCAAAGCCGGTTAACAGGCTCACCTGAGTATCGCTAATCTGCAGATCCTGTTTCATGGGCTCGACTAACAGCACCAGTATTTGCCGATCCATAAAGGAGAACATATAGGTCAGCGAAAGAACAAGCACTGTTATCCAGCCAATCGCTGGCGAGGGATAACCGCTCCCTGTATGAGGGCGCTTTTTAATTACATCCATGTATAAACCTTTTTTATTCGGTTGCTGGTGTATACCAAATGGGCGAGGTGTAGGCTCGCTCCTGGGTAATCATTGGCACTTCTTCAGGGATATCTTTAAGCTTGAAATATTTCGCATCGTAAGCAGTCCAACGAGGGGTTGGAATCTCTAATACACGAAGGTAGTAAAACGCTAATTCATCTTTATTAAAGTCAGGGTCGGTCCACACAACTGCCAGCTCAGGATCACCAATGGTATTGGTGTAACTGGCATCAGGGACATCAACGGTATTACCAACGGGTTTTACCTTGCCTCTCCAGTTTTCTTTGCGTCCATCAGATAAGGCAACATTGTAGATTTTCTCATGGAGGTCACCCTTCGCATCATGCCAGCCCTTAATAACCTGAACGCGGTCAAGGTTGGCACCATCGGGATCTTTAACGGCACGGATTAAAAAGCGCGGAGCTTTAGTCTCAGGCGCTGCAGTCAGATCCCCGCCCATTGGAACGCCCTTCTCATAACCAATACGGGCTAGATCAGGTCTATAGGCATCGTTCTGTTGGTAGTCCCAACCACCAAAGAAACGAACGGTGATTCTTGGGCCGGTGGAGGCATAGACTTCTTTGCGCTTCATGGCAGCAAAGAGAGATTCACGGGTGTTTTCTTCGGCCCAGATGGCTTTATAACCACTTGCCGAAAGCCTCCATGTCTCACGGGACCATGTATAACTCATACTTGAAAAAATGCGTTTAGCACTTGGTTCATGCATTGCCGCTTTCCCGAAAAAATTGCTATCAGATGCGGTTGCAAGAGATGTATGTGAATCAGTACTCCCTATTAGGCCAAATTTAAACGGATTAACACCAAATTTCTTTTTGTAGTTAAGCCCTCGCTGCAAGGCGGGGCGAGCATATTCATATTGATGACGTTCAGAAGCTGCTATATCCTTCTTCACATAACTCTCACCCCAACCATCCCACTGCTCAAAAACTGAAAACTCATCAGTAAAAGAAAGTACAGGTGATACTTCACTAGTCCCTTTCATTTGAGTAACTTCATAGATAGGTTCCCACCGCATTCTTAACCTGGAATAAGATTCATCGATAGAGCTTCCATCAAACTTCAGTGCTGAAAACATCTGTCCCCGACTTAAGTTTCCATTGTGTGGAATAGCCAGGACTCCACCCCCGGTCAAACTCTCATATCCATTCATATATAACCAAAGGTCTTCCGGGTCTTTACTATCGTTTGCACTAAAGGGGAGAACCTGACGAGTTTTATCAGCACCATCAGCAAAAATCACCACTCGATGAAGGTTGGAAGCAGCTATTGACCCAGGAGAAGTCCATTCAAACGCTGTAAAAGCAGTAAATAATCCAGGGGAATTAAATTGATCTGAAGTATTGGTCACACGATGCCAAATTTTCTGATATAGGCTGTCAATCGCACTATCACTCTTCTGATTATATTCCCAAAGCATCATCCCAAGATCTGACATTTTCTCTTCAGTAACCTTTTTGTTGTCAACACCGTTTAAAGCTAATTCTAATCTCCTATTTAATTCCCCACCAAGATCAGTACTCAAAAATTCTGTTTTCTTTTGCCGAAGCATCGGCATTAATCCGAGTCCCTCGGCATGATCTGCAATTGCAATAAAATCTAATGGACGCTCTAACCTCGCAACGATCCCTGTACTACTAATCACCTCTTCACCTTGAGCAAATCGATAAGCTTTCTCAGGGGTCAAGCTTATGTTTCCGCCCCAAAAGTCAGCATCACTCGACCAGCTACTATGTACATGAGTGTCCCCCCAATAAACAGATTTTGTATAACTTTTGGTATCGGAATAAGCCTGTAGTTTTGGAGAAATCAACTGACCACCGAATAACACAATAAACAGTGCGAATTTTAGAATTGAAATCATGATTCAGTGCCCTTCAAAGCCTCAGATAAAGGACACGCGGACTCACTCAGTGCCGGTGCCAGCAAACCAATATTATTAAACCACCATGTCATCTTCCCGCATTTACGGCGCTGTTGAAATATGGCTTCATGCAGCCTATAAGCATCCGGCAGTAAATCTTTGGCCGGCACCCCCTTACCATCACGAAAGATTAAATAGTCACGTTCACTTGCCGAGTAAGCCTTCCATCTAGGCCGACCTTCTCCGTTGGGGTTACCGGTTTTGGCAAAGGCCACCCAATAGTCCGACATCAATTCACCCATCGCAAAATCCTCTAATGTTGGCTCCAGATCAGGCCAGTTTTCAGCATACTTTGGATTATGAGCGACGTTATTAAATGTATAGATAAGATCAGATGTATGGAACGCCCCAAGCCCGCTGCCTCTTGCCCACTGCGGCGCGTGATCAAAATAATAAAGATAGGTATCCGATGATACTTTACTGTGCATTTTGGCAATACGCTGAGCCGCCCAACCAAAAACTGCATCGCGGATAGGATTAACAACTGTTTGATAGAGATCAAGCGGCGGATAAACTGATAAATACTGATCTGATAAAGCCCCATATCGAGAACTTACCTCACGACGGTATGATGAAGAATTTTGAGGTTTACGTGCAGAAAGAAAGCCTTCTGAATCGATAAAGTAAACGCTCCCTTCATCCGCAGTAAAGCCAACCAAGATAGGAATAGCAGGTTGTTTTTTTAGAGAAAAAGCATCAAGAACCTGCTCGTTAAAAACCACATTATCTACTACGGGACCTGGATCTATAACATAAGGCAGCGGGCGACTTGCCTGCAAGAGCTCGATCGCAGACTTTTTACGTAAGCCTCGTAACGAGTCAACACTAATTGCCTTCTGTAAATCAGCACCCCCCTGAACGCCGGCCGGTAACCCAAATATACTTTTGTCAAAATCTGCATTGGGTGGAATGGTTGCGCTTTGTATGATCGCCTTATGAAATAAACCCCTTGAAAGCGGAGTTGCCATTAGGTGAGTAATTGCCGTACCACCTGAAGACTCTCCAAAAACCGTAATATTATTTGGATCTCCACCAAAAGCCTGTATATTTTTTTTAACCCAGCGTAGCGCTAATATTTGGTCTAGAGTGCCATAATTTCCCTTTGGAGCATCGTCAGAATTGTCGGATAGTTCCGGATGTGAAAAATACCCAAAGATTCCTAGTCGATAATTGACGCTAACAACGACTACTCCCTTCTTGGAAAGCTCTGAACCATCATAAATGGGCATTGAAGATGCACCAGACGTGAATCCACCGCCATGGATCCAAACCATAACGGGGCTTAATAACTGGTGGCCTGAAATTCTTTCTTTTAATTTACCTCCGTCTATGGGCATCCAGATATTAAGATACAAACAGTCCTCGCTCATCAATGCTCCTGGTCGGTAAAATAACAGATGAGTGTTACTTTTGTCCGATGGTGACAATTGACTACATGCAGGCGCGTGTTGATTAGAGATTCTCTCTCCTTGCCACCTAGGATAGGCAAATGGTTGGGTCCAGCGAAGCTCTCCTGTGGGGGGCAAGGCATAGGGGACTCCAAGAAATTCAGCGATAGCTCCTTTTTCTTTAATACTCCCTCGCAAATCGCCGGCGGACGATGTCACTAAAATACTATCTATCGCCCCACTAGAAGCTGTCGTATTACCATACGAGAATATTAGAAACATCACAAAAAAATTTAAAAATAAATGACGCATTACGATGATCTCATTAAAAAAAATATACCCATTAACAATCAGAAGTAATCTGCTTGGTAATGGGCGTATGAGAAATACCAAAATTTAATGTCAGAAATTATAGGAAACAGATAATCCATAGGTTTTAGGAGGAGTTAAGTTACTGATCGCACCATCCCCTATCAGCCCAAACAATAAAGCACTGCTAACTACAAGCTCATCAGTCAGATTTTTTCCATAAGCGGATAGCTCCCATGCTCCATCATTCGATAGATAGGTCATTCGAGCATTTAATAAGTCATAGGGCTTTTGTCTGGCGCCACTGCGCTGATACTGATCAAAGAATTTTTCTTCTGAATAGAAATAGTCGGCACGAATGCTAAAGTTTCCTGAAAAAACTTCACTAGGATGTCTATATTCTAAGCCCAAATTAGTGGTAAATTCTGGTGCAGCGGGTAGGTGATTTCCACTTGCATCAAAAGGAGCACCATTCAATTCGGTCATATATCTATCAAACTTTGCATCCAAGTATGCCATACCCAAATCTATCGATATAGTATCGAAAACGATCGCCGATACCTCGACATCTGCTCCCTTGATAGTTGCCTCAGCAGCATTACTTAATACCGTGGCAACTAGAGGGCAATCTTGAGGAGCTAAACTTAGAACCTGTAAGTCCGTGTAGTCATAATGAAAAACACTCATATTGGCTGTAAGACCACCATCGAGCCATTTTGTTTTTACCCCCACCTCATAAGCATTTATATACTCGGGCTCTACTGGAGGCTCAAAAGCAGATGCCCCTCCATCATAGCCACCACTTTTAAAGCCACGGCTTGCAGATAGATAAATCATCGCATTTTGATTAGGGAAAAAGTCTATACCTATCTTCGGTGTCAAAGCATTCCAACTTTCCGAGTCAACCTCGGGGCCACGTACAACTGCGCCACCGTTTATATTTGTCGCCGTTCTCTCTTTCTTTTCGTAGCTATACCTAAGACCGAAATTTGCTTTCAATCGATCACTTATGGAATATGTAAAGTGCGAAAATAGAGCATAAGCCTCCGTCTCAATATTTACACGGAACTCGTTAAGAGGTATGCCAAAGAGGGGAACTCCAATACCAGTATCCCATAATGGGTTGTCATCTAGTAAGAACATTCCAACCGTCCACTGAAAAGCATCATCATCATTTGAAGACAACATTACTTCTTGGGTTAGTGTCTTGGTTTCAAAATACAAGCCGTCAGCACTTCCGACCGCACTGCCTTGATTAAACCCAGCAACCTCCGTTGCATCAAGGTCAAACTGCCATGGCCCTTCTTCATTGTACGTATAGCCCGTAATCGAGGTTAAGTCCGCCCAGTCGAGATCTACATTTACTGTTAAATCAAAAGAGTGGATTCGTGTTTCCACTTTTCTCGGACCAAAGTCAGTTTTGATCGTACGAGGGTCTGAAATCACTTCGGCTATACCCGCCCCAAAAAAGGCACCATCTGGATCTATAAAATGTTTAGTTGCAGCAGCATCTCCATTATCATGCAAAACACTGCCGTGAAAGGTGACATCGACGTTATCAGAAGGAATATATTTTAGGGTTAGTCTTCCAGCTTTTAGATCCTCAAAATCTGCATCAAAACCGTTTAGAATATCTTTTGTATAACCATCACGTTTTGTGCGAACAAGCGAGGTCCTCATGAGTAACTTGTCTTCAATCAATGGCGTATCGAGTGTCAATTTCATCTTCTTCAGATTATAGTTTCCTGTCGTGACTGACACCCCGCCACCAAACTCTTTACTAGGCGTATTTGATACAATCTTAATGGCCCCCGATGTTGCATTGCGACCATAGAGTGTTCCTTGAGGCCCTTTCAATACCTCCAATCGCTCAACATCCATAAAATCAAATGCCGCACTTGTAAAACGGGACTGGTAAACGCCATCAATATAGACCGCCGCTGTCGGATCAAGCCCAGGTCCTTGCAGTAAAGGAGAACCTATCCCTCGAATAGATACTAGCCCCATACCAGTGAGGGTAGAGAAACTTAGCCCCGGCACCACCATCACTAACGATTGAGAATCATCGATTCCCGACTTCCCTAACCGCTCACCTACAAAGGCAGTTATAGCAATCGGCACATCTTGTAGACTTTGCTCGCGCTTCTGGGCAGTAACAATAATCTCATCCAACACACCCTGCGCCCGAGCACTCTCACCCATCTGCCCCTGCGCCATAGTGGCACTCATACCACCAGCCGCAAATAAGCCAACCATAGTAGCCAGCACTGTTTTACGTTTATTTGTATTCATATTCTTCCCCTTACCATTTTGGTTAATGTCGACATTACTGCCTGTTCGCGAAATGGTGATCACTCCGCTGTCGGTAAGGCCAGCGTGCAGGCCGGTGTTCAGCAACAAAATACTGAGCGCCTGTTGCAGTGGGTAGTTGCCCACCAGGGCTGTGCTTTGGTGCTGGGTGGCGATGTCGTAGGGGAATAGAACCTGTATATCGGTTTGCTCGGAAAGGCTGGTGAGTGCGGCGGCGACGGTCTGTTCAGGCAGGTTGAGTTGGTACGTCCTTGTCTGATCCAGCGCCGTGTTGGCTGCTGTGCTTAAGCTGCTGAAGATTGCGCAAACGATAGATAAAGCTACCGCTAGTGCATGCTGCTTAAGTGCTCTTGTCCCTGTTGAGCTTACCCCTCGCAATCGCCTGCAGTGCTGGTGCTTTTGATGTTGCAATAAAAGCGAGCACTGCTTGGCATTTACGTTGGTCTTACGAGAGGTATGTCGCACTGTGATAGTAAATCCTCTAGTTTTATATGAATTATTTTTTATTTTTTTTGTGGTTGGCTTTAGGGCTGTTGTATCTGTATGCGGTGGTCGTCCAAGTAACTCACTTGCAGCCCAAAGCTGGTTTCCAGTACCTCCAGCATGGCGTTGAGCTCACCCACTTTAAAGCGGCCCCCTACTCTGATATCTGCCATGTCCGGGCTGGCCAGCTCAATACTAATGGGTGTGTAGCGGCTGATCTCTGCTATCACCAGGCTCAGTGGGTCGCCGGCAAACACCAGGTAACCTGTGCGCCAGGCCAGCTTGCGCTCCAGCTCTGGGGCGGCAATCTGTTGAATGGCTGGTGCTGGGGCCAACTGTTGCGACGACGCTGGGTTATTAATGATATGGGAGGCCTGGCCCTGTTTAAGGCTGGCGAGTTTATGTGCTGCCGGGGCTGCTGGCGTTGTTTGGGCCATGCTGTGCTGCTGGCTCTGGCTGCCTGGCCGTATGCTGGCAATATCCACCACGCCCTCTGAGACCACCACATCAACCTGCTCTGGGTTTAGGCGCACCGAGAAGGCGGTGCCCACGGCTTTGACCATGCCGTTGCCGGCATACACCTGAAATGGCCATTGTTTGTTGGAGGCCACTTCAAAATGAGCTTCGCCTTTTAACAGGCGGATTTTGCGCACGCCTTGGTTAAAGCTCACCTGCACCTGGCTGTCGGTATTGAGTTGCAGCACTGAGCCGTCTACCAGCTGCTGTTCCTGCACTTCGCCGATGGCGGTGATATACAGGCCGTTGCTGGCGTCTATGGGGGGCGGCATGATGGCGATGGTCACTGTGATGGCAAGCACGGCACTGGCGGCGGCGCTGGCCCATCTGGTAGCTGGGCTCCAGGAGTTGTAAATATTGCCCAGCAGGCGGCGCCAGGTGATGCTGGCGCGGTTGTAGACTGGTGTGGACAGCTCGTTAAGGATATTGGCGTCGTTCCAGAAGCTGCTAATGCGCTCTAGCTCGGTTTGGTGGGCGCTGCTCTGGGCGGCCCATTGGCGCAGTGCACTGAGTTCTGCTTTGCTGGGTGGGTCGTCGCGGTCGAGGCGTATCAACCATTCCCGGGCTTCGGCGGCTATGGTGGCCTGGTCGTCGAAGGGCAGTATGTTGTTGTTCATATTATCGGCGCCCCTGTTTTGTCACTGGCTGTTGCTCGGCCTGTGTTTGCGGGGCTTGATTGCGTGCCTGTATAAAGCGGTCGCAGGCTTCTACACCTTTGAGCAGGTGCTTTTCCACGGTGCTGGTGCTGATCTGCAATTTTTCTGCTATCTGTTTATGGGACATGCCGTAGACCTTGCGCAATAAGTAAACTCGCCGGCACTTGGGTGGCAGTGCGGCGACGGCTTCGCAGTGAATGCCGAGCTTTTGCTCGGCCATTACCTGGTCCTCGGTGGACCATTCACTTATTAGGACGTCGTCGCTGGCCTGATCCTCTATATAGTCGGTAATTCTGCGTGATTTGGTGCGCAGCTGGGAGATGGCGACATTTTTGGCAATGCGAAATAAAAACGATTTGGGCTGCTGTACGCAGGTGGTTTGCTCCGCTTTGTAGGCGCGCAGAAAGGCTTCTTGGGTGACGTCTTCTATATCCTGGGCATTGTTGAGGTAGCGGCCAATAAAGCGTTTTAGGGAGAGCTGGTGCAATTGAAAGGCACCCAATACATTGGCGCCCTGGTTCTCCCCTGCCGGTCTCTTCTCTGACATCCCTGCTATCCCCTCGGCGACCCGTCTACTCGCCGTATCCAAATAAACAGCTCGCCTGGCAGCTCTATAGGCTTGTCGCCAGCACGCTCTGTTGGATCTTCGCTACACCTGGGCTGAAGGCGGTTAAATGCTGGCCCGGTGATTGCGCTCCTTATCTTTAAAAGTAGTTGAGGTTTGCGGGAAATGCCAGTTGAGCGGTTGGAGTTGAGACCCCAGCCTTCGCTGGGGTGACGTTCTGTGGCTGGGGTGACGTTCTGTGGCTGGGGTGACGTTCTGTGGCTGGGGTG
>Ga0228668_1000101_pt1 | contig 43822 bp, 34 predicted proteins | sample 82DmetaG_FD_182701 | JGI IMG/M metagenome (GOLD analysis project Ga0228668, IMG submission 182701) | Seawater microbial communities from Monterey Bay, California, United States - 82D | ecosystem: Environmental > Aquatic > Marine > Coastal | place: USA: California | collected 2016-10-10
GTCTGCGGCCTACCAAGGAGCGGCTCGACCCTGCTCTGCAACCTTCTAGCACAGCACCCCGACGTCCACACTACCCCCACCAGCGCGTGCCATGAGTCTTTGTTCGTGTTACGAAATAACTGGAACCAGTGGCTGGAGCACAAAGCCTCTAAGGATTTAGCGGATGACAAGAACTTGCAGCGTGTGATGCACGCCATGATCCATGCTTACCATGATACTGATAAGCCCGTGGTTATAGATAAAGGCCGTGGCTGGACTAGTTTGCTCGAGATGGCAGAGTTTGCATTAGGTAGAAAAGCTAAGGTTTTAGTTCCAGTCCGCAACATTAGCCAGATTGTTTCCAGTATGGAGAAGCTGCACCGTAAAGCAGCACACAAGAAACAGGATAGTGGTGACTATTTTGCGGCACAAACTGTAGATGGGAGGGCTAATCAAGTCCTAGCCAAAGACGGCGTGCTTGGTTTAGCTTACAACCGCCTTAAAGATGCGGCTCAGCGCGGACTCGCTGATCGATTATTGCTGGTCGAGTTTGATGCACTTACCTCTAAGCCTACCGAAACCATGGCAGAAGTATGGGATTTCCTCGGGATGGAGGCACCAGAACACAACTTCAACAACGTAGAGCAGACCACAACGGAGGACGACAGCGTCCACGGTCTTGACTTGCACACAATCCGACCTATAATAGAACCTGTCCCAGACGACAGCGAAGAAGTTCTAGGCACCACCTTGTGTAAGACATTAGAAGGAGCTGAATTTTGGAGACCTGCTTCACCCCCAGCCTGAACATGACACCCCCAAATCCAGACCTGCACACATACTATGACGGCGAACTAGGAGAGCGAGTGTTCTATTCTTGTGAGCCTATTGCTTACGACAGTGGACAAGAGCCTTTAATTGTAGTCCCACCCAAATTTATTAGCAATGGTCTGTCAATCCCACGTGCTGCACAGCCTTTAATCAATACCCCAAAAGCCCCAGAGTGGGTGGGCGCAGGGATCTTACATGATTGGCTTTATGCCAAAGTGGAACGACATGAAAACATATCCCGTAGAAAATGCGACCGCATCTTCTTGCTGTTCATGAAACTGTATGGCGTAGGGATCATTAAGCGTAGAATCATTTACTGGGCAGTCAGAGCAGCTGGCCGCCTTGCATTCCGAAAGAAAACCCCAAAATTCGCAACCCATAACCACCATGATTAAATACATATTAGTAGCATTAGCAACCCTAGCACTCGCAGCATGTGAGGGCCTTAGCGTCAACCTTGACAACGACAAGTTCAAAGGCTCTTATTCCGCCAAAGGTGGGTTAGTTATTTCTCCTCAAGCAATTCGTATTATCGAGCCAGCTAAATGAAGCGCATCTGCCTCGACGCAGGTCACGGCGGAAATGACGTAGGTGCCCTAGGGCCATCGGGTTTGGAAGAATCCGAGATGGCCCTCGACGTGTGTGAACGCGCTAAGTTCATTCTATCTCCTTACGTAGAGGTAGTGATGACTCGCAGCAATGACACCTCCGTCAGCCTCACTGAGAGAGCTGATATCTGTAATGCTGCGGATTGTGATATCTTTATCTCATATCATTTTAATGCAGCTACCAGCATGGTCGCAAACGGTTGGGAGATCTTTACTACTAAGAAAGACAACAACTCAGATAAGCTGGCGACCTGCATCGGAGAGGCTCACGCTGCCCTGTTCCCGACTCAGAATGCTCGCCAAGACTGGTCAGATGGCGATCTTGACAAAGAAGCAGATTTTTCTGTGATACGCAGAGCCAACTGCCCCGCCGTGTTGATGGAAGGGGAGTTTATACATACCGCTCTGGGTGAGGCACTTATAAATGATCCTAGCAATCGAGAGAAGATGGCGCGGGCTATAGCCGACGGATCATTGAAATACCTTGGTTTGCAGCCCATCACAAGCAAACCCGCATTGACATTAGAGGAACGGATTGCTAGAATCGAAAAAACCTTAGGGATATCATGAGCGTGGAAGACAAACTCGAATCAATAATGTCGGAGCTACGCTCCATAAGAAAGACCACGGAGAAGCTAGAAGAGCGGATCAATGGTAATGGGAGGGCTGGAGTATTCGAGCGCATAGTGTCCGTTGAGACTAGGATCAGTGAGGCAGAGAAGAACAAATCAGCTTCGGTCGCACTGGGAACAGCAATCATGTCAGCCCTTGGTGTGATTGCCTCGTTGTTTTTTGGTAAATGATCCCTCGTGTGCTGTGTTTTGAAGTTGGCTTTTTGCCGTGAGTGATGTAAACTGCGCGTATGCCTCTGAGTAGCCAACGTCAGCGTTTCTCTATATTTGTCAGTCCACGGAACGAGGACTTTTTATTCTACGAAAAAGTAGACAAGCAGCGTGTACAGGAGTCTATCCCAGAATATGGCGACCCTCACCCTGATTTTAGGAAATACCCTAATCATTTCTTTACTCAAGCTGTTCAGGCCGACGAAGAGGGGCAGGTTTATTTTTATTACTATGCCGCAAAGCGTGAGCACCAAGACGACTACAACTTTGAACACACTACCGTTAACCATAAGTCTGGCACATATGATCAAGTAATAAGGACCTACATCACTCTACGGTCAGAATACGACGAGGATGCCCCAGCACTGGGATCCCCGATGCCTATTGTAGATGCTGACCCCTTTGATGCATCTGATAAGTATACCCTAATTTCTAGGGAGCAATCTCGTGTCGGTGAAACAGTAGGTATCTCATCGAAGAGAAACCCAGACGAGATGGACTCCATGTTTGTGCTGGAGAAATGTGTGTATCTCAAGAGGGCACCCATTACCACGACCTCATATGACAAAAACACAGGGGCTCATGTCTTTACTACGACAAACCTAGTTCACCGAGATGAGATAATATCGACCAAAGGCGCAGACGCACAAGAACTTTTTTACCTTCGTCCCGACAACGTCTCACAGTATTATCAGCCTGACGGTGTATCCCGATACGCCGTCTATGGCGCGACCTCAGGGGTTACAGGGTTTACTGTTGTCGAGCTATTAGACGATAGTGACAACCCTTTCTGGGAGGTAGACGAGGAGACAGGAGCGCACCAAACGGTTGAACAGGTTTCCGAAGAGTGGTTCTATGTGTCAGCTATCCAGAATGGCGAGGTCAATGAGCGCCGCGTGTTCGTATACCTGACTCCAGACCAGAATGATTTTGTGTTCTATGAGCTGGTTGACCGTAAAAATGAGAAGCTAGAACCAGCCCCACTACCAGAATTTGGGGAAGCACACTCCGAGTTTACAGACCACAAGTTCGTGGCCGCTGTCCCCAATGACAATATTGGAGACTTCTACAAGTTTTACTACGCTCGTGATCGGTTCAACGAAGACCAGTATAATTTCTCTGAGTCCTTCGTAGACATTGGCGGAGTCCGCGTATCCTTAGTCCGTCGCAGCTACGTCGTGCTCCGTGACTCCTATGACCCTGATGCACCTGTCGTTGGTGCACCGATGTCAACTGAACCCAGCAACAAGTTTACAGGCAACTACCTGCTCGTGGATCGTGTTCAACGACCCATCGAAGATGAGACCTTGTCCTCGCTGTATGTATCGGAAGAGCGTATTTATGCTAAGACTCCAGACGTAGGGAATCAGGAAGGAAACTTCACGCTTCAGGAAGGAGGGTTGACGGTCACGCGCACATGGATCGTGCCAAGGGATCAGGTTGGAGCATTCCCTAGACCAGCAGTCGGAGCATCAGACTCTAAGTATGGACAATATGAATACGCTACACGACGTATATCTCAGGAGACACCACCTGAGATAGACAGCTATTTCAGTGTAGTCTTGGACATTTATGCCAAGAAAGGTTGGGCCTTTCAAGAAGACCACCAGTATAACATCGGGTATAAGATTATCGAAACCTCCACCCTAGAGGATGAAAAGTACGGAGAGGGTAATTACACAGTATCATTTGATGAGCGTGGGTGGCAGAGGAAGCAGCGTAGTGCCGAGCTCACTGGATTTGAATACGAATCACAAGTCGAGACCAGACCATATGGTAAGATAACGACCAACACATCCGCGGGAACCGAGCCCATTGTAGGGCAGAACAACACCCGTAGTCGTATTGTGTTTGATGATGGCACCTTACAAATTTATCAACGCGACGAAGACACCTTCACCATTAAAGAAGGCTCCGCAGGTCAGGAGAAGAATGAGCAGATCTACGCATCAATAACCACCAATAAGTTTTACAGATCAACGGGGGATGTGCTGACTGACACGGGGTCTAGTCGGGTTATCTATGATGACGGGACTACACAAGTGTATGAAGTTAGCGAGGAGTCTGTAGTAGCCAAAGAAGGTGACGCAGGTCAAACTATACAGAAGACCGCGTCGGCAATTATCACCACTAGCAGTATTTTCTCCCAGAATGGTGATGTCACAGGGGACACTGGTAGCTCTCGGGTCGTTTACCGCGGCGGCGGAGTAACTATTTATCAAATAGATAACGAGGTCGCTGAGTTACCTGCCGACACAGACGCTGGTGAGACCAAACAGCAGACTGTCTTCGCCGATATATCTACTGCAAGTGAGTTCAGACTTTCTCCTACGATCAACACAGACACTGGTAGCTCACGTGTAGCTTACCGCGGTGGTGGTGTTGTGATCTACCAAGTAGATGAAGAGACGACAACGATCACTACTAATACTGACGCTGGTGAGACAATACAAAAAACAGCTGCTGCCAAGATCACCACAACTAGCACATATGCCCAGTCTGGTGATGTCACTGGTGACACGGGTAGCTCTCGAGTAGTTTACCGAGGTGGTGGTGTTATCCTTTACCAGATTGATAATGAGGTCGCTCAGTTACCCACTAACACAGACGCTGGACAGACTAAACAGCAGACTATATTCGCCGACATCACTACAACAAGCACATATGCAACCTCTGGCAATATCTCATCCGCTACAGGAAGTTCACGTGTGGCTTACCGCGGAGGTGGGATTGTTATCTACCAAGTTGACAATGAGACTACAACAGTAGCCTCTAATAAAGATGCTGGTCAGACTAAAGAAGCCCGTTTATATGGCACGCTGACGACAACTAGTACATATAGCCAGAGCTCTAGCGTCACTGGAAACATTGGTAGATCAAGGGTAGTGTATCGGGGTGGTGGGACAATCATTTACCAAGTCGATGTAGAAGATCTTGTATTCAAAGCAGCGGAGAATGGGGAGACCAAAGAGTCTACTATATATGCCACGATTACCACTACGTCTAAGTTTGCCACTAGCGGAGCATTAACCAGCACGGGTAATTCTAGGTTGGTGTATAATGATGGCACCACCGAAGTATACCAAGTTGATGAAGTTACAGAGATAGACCCTAACGAGACTTATACCTACACCGTTATATCATCCGTTGATTGGGGACATCTGGAAGTTAAAACTTACTTTAATCAGACAGGTGTCGCTGAAGATCCAAATAAGATAAACCGCATCAGAGCAGTTTATAGGGGTGAGGTTACGGGAGCTTCGATTCAGGTGTTCCAAATTGACGAAGAAACCCCTGTTCCAGACACCGCAGAGTTCACGTCATCTAAGGAGACTAACCCATATTTCACTCGTGAAACATTCACTAAATATGATAAGACCCCCAACTCAACTCCAGCGCCTACTGAGGAAGTAAGAAATACAGCGGTGTATAATAATGCGACCGATGTCATATACAGAATTGACAGGACGGTATTTACTCCAGAGCCCGCAGTTACGTATGAGAGCACCGTCAACAAAAAATGGCCAGCCGTGCTAGGGGGACTAACGCCCCAAAAATGGTCCCAGAGAGATGGCACCGACGTTTTCTCATATTTCCCGACATACATACAGGAAGAATATAGTGGGCCCTGCCGCGCTAGCGTGACTGAGACATGGTCTAAAGAAGCCCCAACAGGACAATCATCGGTAGGACCCTTCCTGAAGACGACCCCTGTTTTCTTTTCGTGCCCTTTGTTTAGGGTAAGTATCCCACCATGTTTACACACCGCACAGACGTTTTCAGGTACTACTGGTACTACAAGTGACCAGTGGGAATACCTAGTGTGGAATGAGACAATACCAGCCACCGAGCAAACTAATTGGGTTAATGTTGTAATCTCAGACGAGGTGTCCCCCTTCCAAGGAGGTTTCCTCCAGAAAACAATAACGTGTTACCCACCAGTTTAATACAATGCCCTATCCTGATTACAGCGGAGGACCCACGAATTACTACCAAACGGACCCACTAGTTGACTTCCCACCATCAAGGTTTAGTGGTGGTAGTGGTGATGTACACCCATGGAAAATAACCATTATCAATGACCCAGATTTTCCTGAGACAGGAAGACCGAAGTGGGTGCTATCAACTACAGGGACATTGATTTATGACCCTTCACATCTCTCCCTTGTCACCGAGGATGGAGTCACGAACGAAGGAGTGACAAAAGGAAAATATGTAAATATTGAGTTAGCCGCTCTGGGAATAGACATTACAGGAGAGTCAGTGATATATTTTCAGTATGGGATTGAGGATAAAAATGTAACATTTGAAGTGGCATCAAGAGACGATGGGGAGACGGAGGTATGGAAAAGGTATCTGCCTGAAGATGCTTTTGCTGACCCAAATAATATAAAAGACCTCACCCACTCTAAGACCCCAATTGCTCTAATACGGAACAACCCAGACTTACCAGACGATCCGACACCCGCAGACCGATACATAGTCACGCAGTTGGTAAGGAGCAACATGGTCATTAATGATTCCTGCTTCAGGGGTGTTGCATTGCCAGCCTTTATCCCCCTTTAAGATATGGATGACGCTGTCCCAGAAATAACTGACCCGACCGAATCATTCTTACAGCAGAATTTACCCTTCTGCATTGAGAATATGGATGTCTCTAATTACGCATATGTTGAACCCATGACGCTAGAGCAAGCCTCTGCTTTGGTTTTTAACTTGGCTTCCGTTGAAATTACAGACGACATACTTAAACTCCAAGTTGTTGTAATTCCCGCAGTGGCCGTGTATCCTGATGGAAGCGAAGCGGAAGAAACAACTTATGAGCTCATCTTTACGGATGTCGCGTATCCTGATGGGGAAGAAGGATGGGGTGTGGAGCCCTTTAAGTTATCTACCATTCACTCTGAAGAACGTGGCGACGATTACTTCCAATATTTGAGGTATTCAGAGGAGGAGGTTGAGCCTCGACAGAGAGCAGCTTGTGGCCCAGCTGAATCCTCAAGAGAAATACACTCATTTACATTTCCAGGTGATGTATTTGCTTCAGTAAATTTTGGACCGTTTGTTAAGATGTATGATGGGGACGTTGACGACGAAGCAAACCATATTGGTTACGGATTCCCCATCGGAGCCCTCCAGATGCATAGTGGTGTTGAAGGTGTTGATGCTAATGGGGTTGCATATGGCAACTTCGCAGAAGACGGAGATTGGGAAAGTGACGGTGGATTATTTCCTTATCCGAACTGGTGGGCTGAGTTCGGACCGTTCTACGGCAACAGGCGCGAAAGACAAGCGCAACCTGATAACGTAACCACCGTGTCCATAGACGGGTTTCCATTTGTTGCAGCCTACTGGCAGGGCAGGGATGCCGATTTTTTTGCAGGCGAACGAACACAAACCACATGGACTGCTACTGGCTTACCACCCTCTGGTTCCTTTAACTTTTATACCTACGAGTCACAACAACCTTGATAATCCTCAGCCCTTGACCCTGATTCCTTAATCTGCTACCATTAAAATTATGCCCGCCCTCACCTTATCAGCCATTAACCAGTCTCTAAATGACTACGTTCGCCCCGATTTTGATTTCCTCACCAGCCTTAATATGGTGCTTCCGAGGATATATAGCATGGGCTACTGGCGTGATTTGGTGTATGAGGATACCGTGGTCACAGATCACCAATACTTCTCCCTCCCTGATGGTGCCGAGTCCCTGATGGCAGCGACCATTGATGACAATACTACGGCTGTCAGATCCCTGTGGCATGATTACAAGTTAACGGGTTCAGGATCGAGCACAGTAGGCAGCGGCCCAGACCCATTGTATGGTGTGGTGGATGATGGCTACGCCCCCTCAATTATTGACCTCAATCGTTCCAAGCAATACAAGCTCTACGCACGCCCACTTAAGGAAGGGGCTACACTACCAGATTGCGGGCGCGTTATTGTTAGCTACCTGAACACCAACGGGGAACTCGGCGAAGAGATCTTCCAGCTTGATGAGTCTACTGCCATGGTCGGTGCCAACGTAGATGCAACTCGGATCACATCTATTGTATTTGAAACCGTCCCCTTCGACGTCAAGATTGTAGCGGTAGACACTGACAACGTGGGAACCGTGGACTTTGCTGCTGATTCGGAGGACTGGAAAGGCGTCATACTGACGCTAGCGCGGGGGGAGGGCAATCAAGTTGCCCGCTATCGCCGTCTCAGGCTCTCTAATCCAACCAATTTGACTAAACATGTGCGCCTTTTGATGAAACGGAAGTTCATCCCACTTCAATCAGTGCAGGATATTGTCCATCTTGGAAACCTCAATGCAATCAAACACGGGCTGCTTGGTTTCATTGCTGAGGATAATGCTGATGTTGAGCGTGCAAACTACCACTGGGGTGTATGCCGTATCCTCCTTGAAGAGGAGATGGATGCTCACCGTGGGTCTGCTAAGCCCACAGTGAAGTTCCAACCAGCAGGTGCTGGGTCTATGTCTGTGCCAAACTTGATGTAGGAACTGTCTGACCCACTTTCTCGATATCGAATCTCTCTTCGAGATTGATAACCCATATCTTTCCACCACCGCGCCCCTCTGACCTTACAGGTCTGACGCTGGTGTTGGACTTGGTAGTTTCCTCCATCGTGCACATCCCACGTCGAACGAACTCGGGGTTGTTACTCCGACCGACTGCGCGTCCCTCGTTGAAACCCATCGTAGAGATAAGGAACTCAGTCAGTGTCCCACGCCACTCAATGTCATCCGTGTAGTTCCTTGCCTGTTTGGCAAACCAGTCAACTAGCTCAGCCACACTACTGCGGCTTGAGTTGTCGTAGGCAGCCTCAGCGATCTTCTCGTCAATAAAGCTAACTACACCAAACCTAGCGGGACCGTCCATAATATCCTCATGTGGTTGGTGGTCTAGTAACCATCGAGCGAAGTGTGGCAGTTCCTGCTCGATTATATCTTCCAAGACGTGGTTTGGCGGGAAGCTACTCGTCGCCTTGTCTGATATTCTCAGCGCCATAATCTTATCACGGTTAGAAGAATCGAGGGCTGGAATAACCGACAGGCTATTAGCGTCTTCGTTAAGGGACATAATAACTCGCCCAGTCCAAGGCACAGACATAGCATCCGCATACTTAGCCATGTATTCCATACGAGGGTTGGCTACAGCACGCTTGATAAGCTCGGTGGCTTTTAGCTGGTCTTGGAACGAAGCAGCCGAAGTGGTATCGTCTACCACCCATGCTGCAACTCGAGCTAGGTCCTTGTTGAACTGACTGATGCCACTGAGGTATTCACTCGCATCAGAGAAGCCGCCGACTAATGCAGCGATAACTTTGTTTGACAACAGAGACTTCCCTTTGTTGGTAGGACCCACTAACAATAGAGCTTGCCCTTGAGTTAGCTGGTGGTTCATCACGGCAATATAGAACCGCTGTAGCCAAGCAAAAAAGTATTCTACCGTAGGCCGCTGATCAGCACTATTGGCAAACAACTGGTGTAGCCACTCGTGTATAAAAGGCCACTTACTAATGTCACCATCACTGTCCGCTTGCGTGGGGCACAGGCAAGCCGTATTGAGAATACGATTTGAGTTAAACTCCACGATTCGATCTGTGGAGAAGATGACAGGGGCTATATCATTTACTCGGTTCACGTTGCAGATGGCTAGAATAGCCTCGTCAATCTCCGAAGTGTTTTTGCCTTTGCTGGGCTTCTGAGAGAAACCAGCCTTCTTGAGCTCACGCATTACCTGCGCCTCATTGATGCTGACTGCTTGTCCATAGCTCATCTTGTAGTAGCTCTTACCGTTATACCAATAGTCGTCAAGCAAGCTACCTACTTTTTCTTGCTCATAATCTTGCACGAATTTACGTCCAAAGATCTCAGCCCATGTAACAAACCCTTTACCTGCACGGTCGGAATAACAGACAATACCATCTTCAACAACCTGACAACCATCCCTCTCAATGCCATCATTGATCCAGAACAGGGGTCCACGTTGCCCAACTTCAAATGGGTTGGTCCACCTAGCTGGGAATCTGCTTTCTACCTCAGCCGCAACGACGTCGATTGAGATAACCACATCACCAGATCGGGGGGCTTGTGCGGACGCTGCTTTGATAGCTGCGGTTTGTGTCACAGACTTAGGTAGGGAAACCCCAATCTGCTTCCAGTTTGTCCCCAAGTCAAAATACTGGGACGACTTCATGGACGTGCTATCAAAACCTGCATGTAGCTTTTGCAGTGTCAGGATTCGCGCTATCTGTTTCATGAACGCTGGGAACATTTCATCAGACGTAGGGACAGGTGATTCAAACTCCCATACTAGACGCATGTACCCACTGTGTGTTTGTGAAATCCATGTCGGTGTGTATGCCGCCTTTTCTAGGACATCTTCAATTGCGCTCCAGTCTACCGCTGCATCATAGTCACCTACGACACCATAGATCAAGCGGGGTGGGTTATCAACTCCGACACGCTCCCGTGGAGAATCCGCTTCTACGGTATTGTAAAAGACATGCTTGGTGGACGGCTCAGCTGACCACTTACGGTGATCCGATTTGGTTTTGTGGTGGGGGACTTTTGATTTTGTCTTGGACAAATCTTTGACAATGGTGATGTCGGAACTTCTTAGATTCTCAATGTAAAAATATTTCATGGTCTTATTTCTCGTAGTGTTTCAGGACAGAACCCTCAGCGGACAGTGGGATGTTTGGTATCCACGGTGGCGGCTCCGACATTATTCTTACCACATCGCTCAAAGCCTCGGAAGCATTTTCGTCATCAACCTCTAAAATAACTTCATCGTGAACGTGGAACAGGAGTTTATATCCAGCCTTATCAAGTGCCACCATCATGCCAGCAAATATGTCGCGGGCTAAACCCTGTGCTAAGTTCTCAGTTATCAAACCCTGCCAGATCCTGACATCAACTCGGCGCGAGTGCTTAATAATCTGAGTGATGTTCTCTGGATACCCAAACCTACCTTTGACTAGCTTGGGCTTACCATACTTAATTTGCCTGAGGGGCAAGTCTTCCGCATGGTCTTTTCGTTCACAGTTTCTGTCATCCAGCTGGTGATACCCATTTAGGTTTTCCTTGAGGGTGTCCCATAACTTAACAACTTTTTTCATCTTGGCTCGGTAGAGGTCAATTGCGGATTGTGAATCTTCCTCACTGTAACCATATGCTGCTGCGAAGGCTTTCGGACCTGCCATAAACCCAGCGCCCAATACAATTGCTTTTACTAAGTTTCTTGTGTCTGGGTCCTCAACCCTGAGAGATCCTTTAGCTGGATCCCACATGTCAAATTCTATGGCAAATGCCTCGTAGATGTCATCAGACTGTTCAACAGTTTTAAGCATGTCCCAATCCTCTGCTAACCACAGTAGCGTCCGCACCTCAATCTGAGACAAGTCAACTACGACTAGCTTCTTGCCTTCAGGGGCACAGATTAGTTTGCGTAGATCGGCCCCGAACATTTCTTTTCGGGGCAGGTTCTGTAGGTTAAAGTTACCGCCACCCCCTGAGAAGCGACCAGTGTGTGCCCCAAAATACATTATGTTTCCGTAATAGCGACCGTCTGGCATCGTGGCACAATCAATAGCTTCCAACTTCTTAAGTAAGGAGTTGATCCTACGCCACTCAGATACCGCCTGAATCCACTTATACTTCTGCCCATGCTCCTTAATCCATTCCTGTGCCTTAATGTCTGTTTTTGCTAGAGAGGCTGGTGGCTCTATGCCCATCTTCCGACATTCTTCATTGAAGGCTTTTCTCGATAGGGTCGGCTTCTCACCAAGCCATGGTATGTTAGCCTCCGCATCAAACAAGTATTGCTTAACACGTTCTTGTGCCATCTTGAGCTCTTCTTGATCAATGGGTATGCCACGTTGTAGAGCCTCCCTATTGACACGGCTGATTTCTCTTTCGTGCTCTGGCCACTCGTCACCTATTTTCTGCCACAGCTGTAGGCAGAGACGTGAGTCTACTAATGCATATTCGGAGACCTCCGCCTGAAACTCTGGTGTCATGTTTTCCCAGAGCTTTCCTTTCATGTTGTCTCGGGTGGACTTGTCTGGCTTAACTCCGAGTGCATATTCTGAAGCACCAGCGAGGTTCCTTGGTATACCAACATAAGCCGCAAGATCTGCTGTGCAGTGCCATGCGGAGTATTTGACATCGGGCCACCAGCCTTGTGTGGTCCCATACTTGTAAAGTGTTTCATCAAAAGATGCATTGTGGGCGAGGACAACATTGTCAATTAGCATATCCCAATCGAAGTCTTTGGGGTGACCAACAAATTCGTATCCATCATCGCCGACAACCGAGACCATATAGGCATCAAATTCGTGGTGTGAGAAGTAGCCCAAGGGGCCGAGTGTTCTGATACTACAGTCGTTGCTGTAAAATGTCTCAAAATCTAACGCGTAAGTAATTTTATTATTCATATTTTTGGTGTGTGCCGTGATTGTAATTTGGCATAAATTTACCCACACCCCCATGACGTCATAGGGGTGTGGGTGGGTCATGTATATTAAACTAGGGATTACTCCTCTAGTGAAAGCTCTTCTTGGATATCAAAGAGCCCTTTGGCTTTCTCGAAGGCGTCAATGATAACGACCGTGCGAGCGTAATGTTCTTGCAGAGTTTTGATGTTGTCATCGAGATCTGAGAGCATTTTATTGGCGGTTGCAATCTCCTCAGAGATCACGTCTAAATGGGAACTCATACAACTATGCTTGGAATGAGTTTGCGAAGTCTGCAACTGCTTCTGGGACGTGCTCTTTAGTCACACTGAGGGTCGGGACATACCATGAGTATTTACCCTTGCTCATGATCTGAGACTCAAAGTTCCATAGACGGCTGTTCAGAGGTAGCCCACGGTTGAAAGCAGCAAACGTCATAAGGCTTTTATAGGTCTTACGATATGCATCCTTCTGGACGTAGATCTTTCCGATACAGTAGTTGTTGTCACCAATTGGGAAGGGGAACGCATCATCATCCGTATTACCTTCTGGTTGGGCAAACATAAGAATTAGCTCGGCAAATTCTAGAATTTGATATTCTGAATCTATCTTAAGCTGTTCCATCTCTTGCTTTGTTCCTACGATCCGAGGCATCTCATCCGAGTCGAAGTCGATGTCCTCTTTCCATTTCTTAATTGCACCGAGGATGATGCAATGTCCTTTAGTCTCCCGAGGTAAGATCTCGTGGGTCTTATCTAGGATAAGACTTCCGTGATCAAAGTCCCCAGTGGACATTTTCTGCACGACGTTAAGTCGTGGGATATCGATATCGTCGGCATCGATAGTAAGTTCTTGTCCGACGGTAGTGACAGCTGTGGTTGTTGCTGCTTCAATTTCTTCTTCTTTTGCTTTTGGCATATTATTATATGGTTTATTGTTTTTTGGTTTAGCGGAGCGTGAATCGCTCCTTTTGTTTTTCGAGGGCACCTGCGTCTTTGCAAGTGTCCAGAAATTCTGCGGACTTCTGTCCTTTTTCGCCTTTGTCTGCGGTCTCACCGACAAGCTTAGCTGTCTTAGTTACTGCAAATGTGGCGCTGTCTAAAAGCTCATCAGTATCAACACCCATGTCGGAGGCGATCTTAATGAACTTGTGGTTGTCTACGACTTTGGTAGGAGCTCCCATAGATGAGAGTCGAAGGGATGGGAACTCAGCACCTTCGTGCGCCATTTCCATAGCTCGGGCGCGTAGGCGTTTGGCCCACGCTTCTACGATCTTCGAGATGTTCCAGAGTTCCTCAATGGATGCTGGATCATCAACAGCTTCAATGTCTATGTTTGTGAAGTCCTTGCGTTGTAAGTTAGAAGCCACATCCAGAACGAGACCACCTAAAGCGGGGCAACGATCTTCATGGCGACAGAACCTACAATTCTGGGTAGGGTTACACTCCCCAGCTGGGGGGCATTGACCACCACCCCACATGGGACGGACACGTTCACCTTCCTTAATGACATTACCGAGAACCTCAATAAGGTCAGGTAGTTCAGTTCTTACAAAAGAACCGAGTAATGGTAATGAACCTCGTTGAGGAACATAGAACGCAAACATAATGGTCTCCAGATCAGGGAACTTTTGAAACACCCCAATGGTATATGCAATCGCTTGCATGTTCTCATGGGGTTTATCTATGGTGCTGATACCTGTCTTGTAATCCGCAAGGACTCCAAACTTACCATCTGATGATATACTCAGTCGGTCACAGGTGCCATAGGTTTGGGTTTCACCCAGATCTACGTCAACTTGCACTTCGTAGAACTCAGTGCGCTCGTCATCTGGTGGGAACGCATCAGCGAGAAACTCGTCTTCCATATCCGCACAGCGGTTATATAGATCCAGTTCCTCTTCGTTGTGTAATGCTGCTGGATCGCGCACTTCCAGTGCCTCGTGGATACGAGTACCCATTTCAGCGGCTGGAGATGAACCATCCTTGCCGTGGTAAGCAGCACACCCAGCCACATACTTCAGGGAAGATGGGCTGAACTCTGCGTGACCTCGGTCAGCGTGTGGCTGCTGCGTTGACATTATCCTTTGTATGCGTCCTTTGCGCGTTGTACGATTTCGGAGTTTTCGAGATCACCCTTTTCATCACCTAAGGCAGTTCGGATGTCACTTACGAATTTAAGCAGCTCTTGCACAAACTGGTTTTTTAGGATTTCGTCGAGTTCGTTGTCTTTATTTTCTTCACTCATGGTGTTGTTTTGTTTTATTGGTTTTGGTTTTGGTTTTGCATTATTGCTAGGTTGTCGAGGCGACGTTGCATCGAAGACATTACTGCCTCCTCTACGCTGCCACTTGCGACGAGAATCTTCTGAAGTGCATCTGACTTCATGCCATTGCGATGGATACGTCCTAGAACTTGGACATGATCCTTGGCGGAGAACTGTGGGGATATTAAGCTGACACGTGGTCGGTCACCCTTGACATCATGCAGGGAGATGCCTGTGCCACCCGCTGCCGTGTTGACAACCACGCATGTGGTCTTGTCATCTCGGAAGTCATCGATGACCTGCTGGCGGTCGGACTTCTGCCCACCCTCGATACGGTCACAGCAAAGCTTCTCACATAGAGCCTCCACGGTCTCCTTAAAGCTGACGAAGATAACAACGGACAAACCCTCAAGCATCAGGTCTTCTGCCATCTCCACTAGGTCTGGGACTTTCAATGACTCCGCTAACTGGCGTGCACGTATGATGTTAACGATCACGTGCTCACTGTTCTCGACGGTGCCGTGCTCGATATACTGCTCCAGTATTTCAGGTGTGAGACCTAAGTCTTTGTAAGCCTTCTTAATCTTGGCAAGATTCTTAAATTGGATTGGCTCAACGAAGATACGGTTCTTTTTAAAGGCGTCTGGTAGATCCTGCACGGACAGTCGGTCAGTGCTTATGCCATACATGGCCGTCCTGAGCTCTTTAAGTTTGCTCTTTTTGACTAATCTCCACTGATTCCAGAAATCTTGTTCGCAACCAAAGTGCTTCATCCAGCCGAACCACGACCTAAGTGGTGCTTGGGCTTTATTAAGATTGTGGAGATTTAGCATATAACCAATAGCCCTCATCTCGGTTGGGTCCTCAGCTGCGGTAGCTGACATCCCATGGATCTGGTATCCTTGGTTAACAAGTGATAGGATCATTTGCGCGTTCTGGGTGTAAGGACCTTTGCACTTATGGATCTCGTCAACCAGAACTAGTGTGCCCATGGGTAGAATCCACTTCATGATATTCTTACCCTTCTTGGTCATCCACTTGGTTCGACCACCTCGGATCTTTTCGTAGTTAATTACGAATAGTGGCTCCACACCCATCTCCTTGAGCTCTCGCTCCCACGATGGTATGACTTGCTTCGGGCACAGGACAGCAACAGGGTGTCCTAATGATTTTGCTAACGCAGCGGCAACTACAGTTTTCCCAGTTCCAGCATCGCTGGTGTCTAGTGTGTTGCGTCCCTCCCGCTGGGTAATAGTGAAAAACTTATGCGCGTCTTCTTGCTTCGGGAATAGTGATTTCATTTACTGGCTTCATGGTTTCTGATTTATTGTGATCAACACATACCAGCCCATATAAAAACCGTCAAATAAAATCTCAATTATTTTTTAATCTGCAAAGTGGATCTGATATTCTCTTGCTGCCATAAGGTAAGCATCCACAATCCCATCATGTGGTTTTTTGGAGCGTGGGGTTGCTAACCATTGCTCATCGGGATACAGCTCTTTGGCCTTTGCCAGCGCATACTTCTTCGATTGCCCGCGTGGAAACTTGCCCAGCATATCTTTCTGCCACTGCCTCACAGACAGCCCTTCCCAAGGCCACGCCATGCCTGTGCACAACCCAGTGATTTGCCCATAGCACAATGCCATGGATCGCATGGACTGAGATGATGGCGCGTGATGCAGAGGCTCCTCGATGATAATATTGACGGGTGGTAGCTTGAATTCCAGCACCCAATCACGAAAACCGATCATGTCGAGCTCAGTCTTTTTCCCCACCTTGTGGCTGGGCAACCTCGTGTATCCTAGCACCGCACCATCCCAGCTGCTAATCGCAACCGCTGCTCCAGAGCAAGCCCCATTATCGACGCCTACTATCACTGACAGCTGGGAGGAAGTCTGCTTTGACTAGAACACCGTCGCCGTGCCATGGAGCAAATAAGTTATAGCCTTTCTCAAGACTCTGTAGGAATGAGATCTCTTTCCATGTCGAGGGGATTACCCTGACAAAGTCTCCCGTGATCTGCTTAGCAGAGTAAAAGTAATCTAGGTTAGAGCGGATGCTCCCTTTGATGACGAAGGGGTTGGGCTCATGCGTGCGTGAGGCGAAGAATTTCATTGGTCTTTGTTGTCTTTTGGATTTGGGTCTACATCGACAACTTTGGTGGGCCTCTTCCTTGAAGCCGCAGCTGCGTCATTTAGAATGTTTATGTCTATGCTTAGGCTGGTCGCGCCACCGCTTTGCTTTTCGTCTAAGCCAAAGTGGCGGCGAGCTATCTTATCTAGCACTTCCACTTCGCGGACGTTGGTTGGTGGTCTCATCTGAGCCATACCATCTCGCATCAGTCGGACCGCTTGACTCGCCATGTAGCTCTGGTATTGCTCTGCTGGACTGGCTTGGGCAGAAGCTATCTCATCGATCCTGCCTTTCTCTTTTAGGTGCGCGTGCTCGGCAGCTTTGTCTACAGCGTGCTTAGTCTTATGCTCCTCCGTGCCATCAAAGATGGACTCTGGCTTAGGCGCTTCTTTATCAATCCACGGAGTTGGGTTCTCTTCCCACTTACTCTTCTTAGGTGGTGCACCTGCATCCCTGAACCATCTACGCAAAGTCGATACGTGGACTCCGCACTCCTTAGCAATTGCAGCAAAAGTATACTGCTGCTCATAGAGCTCCATGGCTTTTGTAAACAGACGGCGCTTCTTACCATTCTGTCCGAATGGGTTACTGACTTTTTTATGGTGTAAAGGCAGCGGTTCTGGTCCTTTATTTTTATTGTCTTCAGGGTTGTCCTTCGCCATGGGTTGGAGTATACTTGGTATTTACAATGTATTCAATCTTTAATGGACATTAAATTAGACAGCAAATACGAGCCGCACATTAAACCATCCTCAACGGACATGGATGTAGGTGGTCTAATTATCCCACCAACCAGTTTGCTGACCGCCCTGCTCTTTGGCTTCGCAAACCATGAGCTTACAAAAGCCAAGGAGTATTACTTCTGGCGTATTTGTGACATCCTATGGAACCGCCCCGACATTCCTGAACCCTTAATGCAGCAAAACCCATGGGCTAAGATGATTATCCGCAGCTGCCTTGAGAATAAGTTCCTCGCTGTGGGCGGTGCTGCATCCTCATCCAAGTCTCACACCATGGCTGCTTATGCCATCGTTAACTGCTTGTCCCAGCCAAAGGATACCTTAGTCCTGATTACTTCAACCACGTTGCGTGAAGCACGAAAAAGGATTTGGGGTTCAATCATCACGTTACTGGCAGTGATAGATGATATGCCTTTCAGGATTCGGGATTCAATTGGTAACGTCGCTTATGTCAATGAGCACGGCACCCTGCTGGAGAAGTCTGGTCTGTCGCTCATTGCAGCTGAGAAGAGCAGGACTCGAGAGGCTGTTGGTAAGTTCATTGGTATTAAGAACAAGCGAGTGATTGTCATCGGGGATGAGCTGTCTGAGATCTCGGAGGCTGTAGTCCACGCTGGTCTGACCAACCTCTCAGCTAACCCAGAGTTCAGGATGATTGGCATGTCCAACCCTAGTTCTAAGTTTGATGCCTTTGGTGTGTGGTCTGAGCCAGAGGATGGATGGGACTCAGTAGATACCAACGTCGATGATGGCTGGCGCACCAAGTGGGGTGGTAAGTATATCAGGCTGGACGGTGAGCGTAGCCCCAACATCCTAGCTGGTGAGACCATCTACCCATACCTTCCGCGGGCTGATCAGATAGCTGAGAAGCGTGAGCTGCTCGGCACAGCGTCCCGTGGATACATGCGAATGGTGAGAGCCGTGTTCTTTGATAGTGATGAAGACGCTGGGATCTACTCTGAGAATGAGATCACCAAGAGTGGATGTATGCACAAAGTAAATTGGGGGTCACAACCTGTAAAGGTAGCTGGGCTTGACCCTGCCTTTACCAATGGTGGTGATAGAACGATTCTATACACAGGCTACGTCGGCACAGATGACAAAGGACAGTATGTGTTTGAGCTGGGTAAGAGCTTCCAGCTTAATGATGATGCTACCAACAAGGCGGTGCCACGATCATACCAGATAGTCCAGCAGATCAAGAAGATCTGTGAGAAGGAAGGCGTAGCCCCAGATGATCTGGCGGTGGATGCTACTGGTGCAGGCTCCTCATTCTGTGACGTGCTGGCTGGTGAGTGGTCTCCTCGGTTCTTGCGTGTTACCTTTGGTGGCAAGCCTTCAGATAAGAGAGTCTCAGTAAATAGCCAACTCACTGGCATAGAGCTATATACCAACAGGGTTTCTGAGCTCTGGTTTGTAGGCAAGGAGCTCATGAGAACTCGCCAGTTCTTTGGGCTGGACAGTGATCTGGCGCAGGAGATCGTCGGTCGTAACTACGAGCTGGTTAAGACTGGCTCCTTAAAAGTGAGGATCGAATCCAAGCCTGAGTTCAAACAGCGGATTGGGAAAAGCCCTGACTTGGCGGATGCTGCGTTTCTTGCTCTTGACTGTGCGCGGCAAAGGCATGGTTTGATAGCCATGGAGCCAAAGATCGTAGACCCTAATCAATCCTACCGCAGGCCACCAAAATCCATGCAGCAGCTGAAAGCCGCACTACAGAATGATGCTGCCTATTTACCATGAATTTAACCTTGAGTTTGGAACCACAATGTATATACTGACACTTAACTTGAACCTATAAGTTCCATATGGCCGCTATACCCAGAACAAAAAAAGAGCAGGAAGAATATGATAAGAAGATTGCCTCCAGTCAAGCGGCTGATGCTGCCCGAAAAGTGGCTATTGCAAAGCGTAACGCCGAGGACAAAGAAATATTAAAGGATTATAAAGGACCCCAAGTTGGCGGGGCCGCCGCTGGTAACAAGGCAGAGTTTGTAAAGAAGTCTAGACAAAAGACTGCCGCCGAAGAAACCGCTAAGCGAGTTGCGGAGACTTCGTTCTATGAAGCACCGACTAATAAAGAGCTAAAATTGAAACTAGGGATGCAGTCAAAGGAGAATCAGGCTGCCCTCAACCAGCCCATGAGTGAAGAGCTAACTAATGTTATGGCTGACATTGCGCGAGCCAGAGCAGAGACTGGACTTGGTAGAGAAAGTGAGGACAGCCCAGCCGCGCCAGCCGCGCCAGCCATAACAGATGGAGCTGATGCATACTCAGTTGCCCAGAAAGATTTTAATGAGAAGTTCGGTGGGTCAATGGGACGCGCTATGGAAGGTGAGACAGGAGACCAATATGAAGCTCGCCTCAAACAGCGCAATGTAGATCGTAAGGCAGCGTTAGGAGAATTAGCTAAGCTTAAGCCACAGGACGCAGCGCCAGCGGTAGCAGATGCAGCAGCCCCTGAGAATACGGTGCTTAAACCAATGGGTGAAATAACTGGCACGAGTTTTGGTGATACAAGTCTTGACCTAACTCCGCGTGAGTTCATGGCACCACCCGCGAGCCCCCAAGCATCATCCTCAGCGCGAGCCACCGCGAGTAATGCCCCCACCGTTATTACAGACCCCAAGGAACGATTAAAAGGCCGCCAAGAATTTGGATCATACCTCGAGAATCAACTTAATAGATCAGGCGGTAGCTACACATTCAATAAGGGAGACCAAAGCAGGGCTAAAGCACTCGGCATAGGGCGTAAAGAAATGGATAACTTTATGAACAGGCTGGGAAGACGTGATGATAATCAGTTTGGTGCTAGAGGAGGTCTCCGTAGAAGGAACACTTAATTTAAATCGTAAATGAGTAGGAAAAGCAAATATCAAAAACTTCAGGATGGTGAGTGGAAATCCTCTCTCCGTACGGGTAGCCTCAGTGATAAGCCACGCAGGATTACATCTGATTACCACATGGCACGTGTAGCCGCGAGGAAGTTACGTAGGGCTGGAGCCAAGAAGGAGGCCAACCAAATGTTTGCACAAGCAGAGATGATGAAGCTTGCTGGTCACCCGACGGTTAAGTCCCAAGCATTTGTCGATGCTGAGCAGTATGCCATGGCCAAAGGTGGTATGGGTAGTGCAGCACAAGATGCTTATGAGGAGTTTCTCCGTAACAGAAACAGAAACAGAAACAGAAACAGACCCCGTATTGATATGGGTGAACCCCGTGTAGGTAGAGGCCCTGCCGTTGTTGGAGGTAGTAGTTATGATCTGGGGCACCCAGCATTAATGATGCCCAGTAACTTCATAAAGTCAGAAACTGGTTCTGGCATGGATGCACGACTGGATCCCAATAGCTCTCAATACCTAGGAACCCCACAAGAACGCATTCGGGAATACGAAGAAGGGAAACTCTTGGACACACGTATGGATCGCACCTCTACAAGATAACAGCATATGCCAAATAGCTTCTCAATAGAAAATGATATCACGCCGATGAGGAATCGGTTCTTCTCCTCTGGTCTTAAAGGATCAGAGGCTTCTTACTTGAACAAGGCATTTGGCCCATCCAATAAGGAGATCAAGGAGACCATCGATATTTATAATGCCATCGACCGCGGTCGGAATGCCGACCTCCAATATCAGATGAATCTGGAAGCCTTGCAGCAACGTAGGGATGATGCACAGAGGGAACGTGAGGCAGAAGCCCGCTTAGGTGAAATTTCCAATACTTTGTTAGGCATCACAAATAGTGAGGGCAGCCCTGAAGATAGAGCCGCCGCATTAGCAGACTACAAGTTAGAAAACCCAAATGCGTTTAATAGTCCTGCTGCAAATAATGTGTGGAATGCGGCTGCTGGTAAGCTGGGTTCAGAGCAGGCTCGTATTGCCAAGGCGAAAGCTTTACAGGATAAAGAAGAGGCCAAAGTCCGAGCAGCTATTGAGGCTGGTAATGTCGCCGCTGTAAGATCGAGGGTAGGCGCTGATGGTGAGATAGATGAGCGGGATAAGACTTGGATCGCCGAGGCTGGATCGTTTGCTCAGACAAAACTAGATCAAGAGTCTGAGAAAACTCGCATAAAGTTTGTCGGTGAAGATTTTTCACGCCGAGCTAAAGAACTTGAGGAACAACGCAATCTAATTGACTCGGCCTTCATGGAGGAAGAGACGAATGATTATGGGGAGAAAATAACCAAGCTCAATCCAAAGGTCCGCAATCAGCTGGAGCGTACAGTTGCAGAAACAAGAAACAAAAGACCAGCTGAGATCAGAGCACTGAAGCTATCTGCTGATGAACTTCGTGAAGAGGTTGAGAAGAATTACCATACCAAGAGAAAAGCTTACGAGGCTGACCGTGGTTTATTTATCAAAGGCCAAGCAAGTGGATATAGTTCACCCTACACATCACAATCACCGCGTAACAGCAACTTACAAAACCAAACTGGTCTTTAATTGAAGACCGATCCAAACAACATATACGAAACAGCTATGTCTGACGTCAACACATTCGCACCACAAACCCCTTCACCTTGGGGTCACTTAAACGAAGCCACAAACCCAGAGGCTCTCGAAGATCCAAACGAGCAACCAGCCCAAGTTACCCACCAATCTTTCACAGACTGGAATGTAGAGAATGCGAGCGGCGATGAGCTACAAGACTTAAAGGGTTATGCCGACTACGTCCGTCAGGAGTATGTTGATAAAGACCAAGCCACTGTAGGCTTTGAGCAGGACCTACGTCAGTTGGTTTACAACTCCGCATTTCAGAAGGGGCTACTTAATGAAGAAGATGGTGACGAAGTTAACAATAAGAAGTTGTTTGGAACCCCCGAGTTTAGTGTCGAGTCTAGCATTAAGCTTATCTCAGAATCTAGTTCCGCTTCTGTCGCTGCCATTGCAGCTAATAATTTATCTGCACTCCCTGAAGGCACAGACCCAAACCAAGTATGGGATGACATCATCACCTACAAGGCCAAGCAGAAAGCCTTTGCCAACTCCATGGCAATTGATCCTGAGACGACGTCAAAGAACCAAGAGATTAAGGATGATTTAGCATTTTGGAAAGAGCGTGCGGAAGGGTATGCTAATAGTGGTATCTATGACCGCGTCGCAAAAGATGCGCTCCTTGATGGCCGCGTAGCAGCAACTCGTATTTTTAAAGATGATGGGTCCTCTTATGTTCAAGTAGGCAAAGGGGCTGAGGGAATGTCCGTCAAAGACATTATAGCTTCCTCCAAGGATTATGGTGTAACATTGCAGGATGCAGCTAGTATCTCAAAGCAACTAGAAACACCCGAAGGTTTCCGCCACACAACAGCCGACATTATGCGTAAGCAGGAGATAGGAGCGATCTTTGATGGGATACTTGAAGCCGACAATGTGGCACCAGCTCCATTGGAGTCTGGTTCAAGGGTAGCAAATACCGCTGCGGATGTTGCCAGAATAGCGGCGACCACCGTGGTGGCCCCAGCAGCCATGGCTGGTAACAAGGGGGCGACAGAATATATTAGATCCATCAACAGTGGATCGAGGGGCGAAGCCTCCGTCGTCCAAAGACGTACTGCTACACAGCAATTTGACAAGTTTACTCGGTTATACAACGCCTACGATGAATCGCTGGGTGAGGATGATGCCGCTAACACTGAACGGCTCAAGAAACTCCTCGATGATCAAACCCTAGCCATCTACACCACGGTCAGTGCCGTAGATCCAACCCTAGCTAACATGGACATGGAGCTTGATGAGTTCCAGACCGTGCTAACCCAACGTGCGGGGGATGCGTTACTGGGTAGTGGGAAGTTTAAGCTACAGGACGACCCAACTAAAATGGGCCTAAACATCAAGAAGTATGGATATGGTCCAGCCCAGATGCATCGTTCTCTAGTATCCAATGTGGCGAAGTTCGAGCAGTCACTAGCTGCAAACACAGATCTTACTGAGTCTGACAAGGAGCAGCTCCGCACTAACCGCGAAGCAATGTCCGCACAGAACTTTGACTCTGCTAACGAGCTCTTAAGCAAGGGAGCTAATGCTGAGGAATGGTTAGGTACTTTACAGGAGGGTCGTGCGAACGGCAAAAAAGATCACATAGTCTTAGAAGAATTTCTATCGGACCCAGAGAACTACAGCGAGCTAGAAGCACGGGCTCGTGGTGTTGGCGCAGCATGGGGGCAGGGTTTTGTTTCGATGGTCACCGCCCCATTAGCAATGGCTGGTAATGAGTGGGCGAGAGAAAGTCTCATTGAGGCCAGCCGAGAGAATGCAGCACGCCGAGAGCGGGCTCGCTTGTTTGGTGTTGAGTTTGGTATTGGTCAGGATGTTTTTGAAACTATTGGGCCTGTCTTCGCGGACATGGCGGTGAGTGCTGCACTAACCGCGACTACTGGCGCTGGTGGTGTGATGTTTCTCGCGGCTAAACAGGGAGCTAAGCTTAGCGCTAAGAATGTGACTAAGGGTATTGTTAAGAGCATGACCCTCAACTCGCCATTTAAAAAATTGGTGGTCGAGGGCGTAGAAGAGTCTTCAGAGAAAGCTCTCAATAGACTAGTCAAAGATGGTTATATTCTCGAGCCAGCCACAGCTGAGATCAAGAAAGGTGCCATGGGAGCCATTGATTCGTTTGCTAAGATCGCTTCCAATAAGTGGACGCAAGAAGCCGCGATCAATATCCCAGCTTTCTCTAGGTCTGCGGGTGCTAACTATGCTGCGACATACGATACACTCACGCAGATGAATCCTGACATGTCTCATGAAGAGAAGCATGATAGGGCTTTTGGATCTGGGATAGTAGCTGGATTCTCAACTATTGCAATTATGAAGGGCTTCAGGTCCATCGGTAGGGGTGGTATTGAGGATGCATTCATTAAAGGAATGACTAAGCGCGAAGCGGTGGGTGTTATGCAGAGCCTCGGCGGCAAAGGAGCAGCCAAGTTAGGTTCTAAGGATGCGGAAAAAGTGTGGGGTCATGTGGTCGGCAAGATTCAAAAAGACATGACCAAGGGTGTTGGTAAATTTGCAGGGCAAAAGAACATCGTCATGGAAGCTTTTGATGGTTTTACATCTGAAGCACTTGAGGAGGGACTCGATGAATTTGTAAATTCCTACATTAGTGATTACTACACAGACCAGAACACCGATGGCATGGCTCGCCTCGAGTCTGTTTATCGTGCCGCCCTGACTGGTGGTATCATTGGTAGTGGTATGGGCGCATATCAAAAGCTTGGTAACCGACTTAGCACACGCGAGCAGTCTAAGATTGAGCAGCGTCGTCTGGAAGAAACCTTTGTAACATCCGTGACTAGCGAGCTAGAAAACACGGGGTCTAGGGTGTCTGCTGAGGTAGTTCGTGGTATTCTTACAGGCAAGGCTAGAGGAGCTAAAGCCGCAGAACAACGCGCCGAGCTCACTGCGGCCCTCGACCCTAACTTCGTGCCAGAAGATAGTGCTGCCGCGCCAGAGACAACAGCCGAGGGAACAACAGCCCCAGCCCCATTCACACCCACTCCTTTGAAGGGGCAGGTGGAGGAACTCAACAAGCTGAAAGAGGAGCGCGCTTCTCTACAAGCAGCTGGGGAAGAACAAACTTTCCTAGATAGTGAACAGCAAGAAAGAGCAAACGAGGTGGAGGCTAGGATTGCTGAGCTGGAGACCCTCGTAAATAATGTGGTAGGTCAATCTGGTGCTGCTCAACCTGCGGCTACGGCTGCACCCGTCGAGCCTGACACCAGCCCTGTGGAACCAAACCCACAGACGGTAGGGAATAAGTATGAGCATAATTCTAAGATGGTTAAAACCATGCCATCGCAAAGTGTGTTCCAGAACCCTGAAGCAGATTCTGCTGGGCTCACCGTGGAGCAGCAGGAGCAGATTGATGATGTATTTAAGGATGAACTAACACCTGAACAGCAGGCGCTATTTGAAGAACTAGATACTTTTGACATAACAGGAACTGTCAGACAGCTGAGGATCTTAGAAGCCATACAAGCAGGCACGCTAACCAAAGATGGGGATGAAATTATTGGTATGCCTGAGGTCGTAGAGCCCGAGTTAGCTGAGCCAGAGAGGCGTCAGGTCATGGCGGATATTCTCGCAGAAAATGACGAAGGATTTATTGTAGGTAGGCTAGACCAAGATACGGCAGATGCCGAAGCTATGCGAGGAACCGAGGCTGACTACACGGTCGATGAGCAGAACTATATCATTGGAGTCCGTAACCCTGAAACTAACGAGTGGTCTGGTAAGATTCCTTTGCAGTCTGTAGCTGTTGATACAAGCACAAACATGGACGAGGCCACGAGTCCTGAATCTGTTGCTGCCGCACTCGAGGAGGATCGGCAAGAGCAGGCAGAGAAGCAGGCGTTGGAAGGAAAAGCTGTGATCGATACGACCACCATTACTGAGACCCTTAGCCCAGAAGAGGAACAGGCAGTTATGGAGGAGCTTGAACTTGATGACGAACGCACCATCCGTGGAGCTAATCTTGACACTCTAGCCCCTGTAACGCCTGAGCAGGTTGATGCCGCAGCGGAACAGGGAGTAGACCTAGTGGAAGTCCAAGAGCAGATGCTCTTGGATATTGACAAAGAGGGTCGTGTCGTCGAGAGCGAGGAAGATCAGGACATCCCCATGTCAGCTGGTCAAGCTGAGGTGGCTCAAGCAACTGCCGAAGGTCCCTCGTTTGTCAACACCCCAGAAGATGAGGTCGCGTTTGAGGCACTGGTTGCCTCGGGATTCCCTTCTCGTGTTACCAGCAAGACTAAGTCTGGCTTTAAGGTAACCCGCAAACCGAAGGGGTATTACCAAACAGTTTCCACTGAGGCAGCCCGTCAGATTTATGCGACATACCCTGTCACACCACTCACAAAACCAGAAGGTGGGGACGTGTTTGAGGGTCGCAAGCAGGTTCATTACAACCCGCACACCAAAAAGATGTCCAGCCCAAAGGGAGCTAAGGTCAAAGGATTCCTAGATGCTAGTGGGCGCGGCGTATTTGACAATGACCCAGTGCTTACAGCGGAATACCTCAAAGCAGGTAAGGTTGTAATCGTCCCTGAGGGCATTACAGTCAACCCGTCTATCCTCATGGACCCAGACACACGCCGTGTCCTCCGTGTAGTCTCTGTAAACAATAATAATGAGGGTCTGCTTCAGGATGGGGGAGATCCAGACAAGGTAATTTCTACACAAGCGAACCACAGCATCGTGCTGTCTAAGGGGTCCGCCGCTGGTTTATTTGAGCGGCGTTTCTATGACACTCCTTTGGAGCTAGCCGAAGCTCCTCAAGCTAATGGCACAACGGAGGCGGTCGAAGAAGGCGAAGTGTTTACTGTCGGTGACTTCATTAATAATGTCACAACCTTTATCCAAAACGGAACGTCGGCGAATGCTGAGGGTTCTGTTGTGGGTAGCCTTGAAAAACTAATGAACCCCAAAGGAGTGGCGCCCCTCCGAGGTGATTACTTTGATGCTGGAGCGCAGCGGTTTGTGGCGGAGACTATTCTCGTAGCCAATGCATATGTGGCCCGCAAGAATATGCTCGATTCTAAGGCGATTAAATCGCTCCTCACCCTAAAACTGGGGAAAGATGGTAAAGTTGCAGTTGGTCCTACGGGCAAACCTACTGGTGAGTATGTGCTCAAAAACAACACAGCCACCAATAGGAGCAAGCTCATTAAAGCTTTTATTTCTCAGACTAGACTCGATGGCCTCCCCACTGCTGAGAGCACAAAACAGTTAGCCGAGATGGCCACCTCGTCGGGAAGAAGCTTCTCGGAGCGTGCCGCGAAGTTTGTCCTGAAGGAAGTTGTGAACCACCCTAATCTCAGGGAAAATACGATGCCCCCCATGAAGTTCATCGCGTCATTAGCAACGGACAACTTCAGGAAACAGCAGAAAGATAGGGTAAAATTAGAGCTCCAACGGGACGCGGAGAGCTCACAATACACAGAAGGGGATGTCCCCGCCGCCTCTGCACCCGACACAAGCCTCGAGTCCGTGAGCACTGAACCCTTAAATCGTGATGAATTAAATGATGCTATTGATCAGGACGATGCTTTGGTTCAGCGTATCTTATTGGATCCAGAGACTCCTGAAGTTAGGAATGTGCTCGTTGAGTTGGCCGTGCAATTCTCAAATGGTAACCAACAGGTGGCCGATCTTGTAGCTGGGATGAGCACCAAGGACATCTACTCTCAAGTAAGTATCTTACTAGAACAAAACCCGAATAGTGTAAGGGTAAATACTATAATGGCTAAGCTTGAGGAGACAAACCCCGTCCTCCATAGCATGTTAAGCGGTGGTTATGGTGTAGGACGAACAGGCACACCTAAGCAGAACAAAGATCACAACACGGTTTCTAGGAACGTCACCAAAAAACTATTATCCCGCTCCCGCATTTCGGAGGCAAACCGTAAGATTGCTAGGGCCGCTAACCAAGCCGAAGCCGAAAGACTAGGCTTAGTATCTGGGGATGTAAATAGTGTCGTAAGCGCACTACAAAAGATCGCCGAGACAGGGACAACTGCACATAAGTTAGTTGCAAATCTGATCCTAGAGAACGTGGAATTGGTACGTGATGTGAAGTTCACAATCATTAGCGCGAACCTGCCATTCGCTGGGATGCAGACTACCATGACAGATGGAAGTCTAGAAGTCGTGCTGAACTTAGATGGGCACAACGGTCGCGGACTATCCAACGTCCTGCTTGAGGAATATGTTCATGCTACCCTCACCAAAATCCTTAGCCAGCCACGTTCCTCCCTGACACCAGCTCAACTAGCAGCCGTGACTCGGTTGGAGAGCCTACGCACTGAGGTAGCTGAGGCTGCAACTGCTGCTGGTTACAGAAATAACAGCGCGATCATGGACTCTCTCGTCAACCTTGACGAGTTTGTAGCAGGCATAATGCTTAGCCCTGAGCTTCAACTAGAAATTAAAGGACTAGGTGCCGACTCAGGTGGCAAGCCTTTCTTCCGTAAGATTATGGATGCTGTTCTAGATTTCTTTGGTAAGGGAGTTACAGCAAAAGAGGCGTCAACATATGCTGATGCACTAGCTGACGTTATTGATTTGTCTCGTTCTACCGTTAAGATTAGCGACCCTCGGATGAAGACTCGTGCCAAGCGAGTAGTCGCAGAGGTTACCGCAAATATGAAGGCGACTTCGGACGCATTTAAAGCTACTGGTGTACCCGCTGTATACTCTGATCCATCATTGGCTGAGGCACAGCAAGACGTAGAGCTTACTGAGGATGAACTAATAGCACAAAAAGCGGCAGAAGACTTAAACGAGCTGGTGTCAGAACTCACGGAAGTTGATACTGACACGGAGGGCGTAACCAACCAAGCTCAGATTAGTGAGGCTCAACAAAAAGCAGAGGCTCTCCTCCGCGTGGCTAGGGAGTTAGTCCCCCCAGAGGTGCCGCTGGAAATTGATCGGACCATCAATGCTGCGGCTGAGTTCCTCGACGGTGTGGTTGTAGTCAACCCCGCGTTCATTATGAACCTCACTCAGGACCTCGGATTAGTATCATCGAAACTAATCGTAGCAAAGGTCATGTCACATGAGCTAAGTCACGTTGCTTCCTTTAACACACTTACACAAGAGGAGATAGACGAGTTAGCTGACACCCTGCCTGACTACATGTATGAAGAGGTCGTTGAGTCATACTATGCTGACCGACCTGAGCAAGCCGCTGAAGCCCTTGCCCTGATTCGTGCGACCGATCTCGATGAACAAGGTCAGGCTGACTTACTGGACCTGAAGGCTAGGCTAACCGAAGAGCACCTACGTATGCGTATGGAGATACTGACCAGTGGTTACACCACCGAGCAGGACTGGGCATTCTACCGCACAAACCCATCCATGATGAAGATCTTGTTCCGCTATGTTAGTGGATACTTCCGACGCATGGCTGAAATGCGTAAGTTCCAGAAGGAGCTTAACAACGGTGAGGGTAACCGATTCATGGACTCCGCAGTCAACAGGCTGATCCATGAACTACGATCCATCAAAGCAGGATACAGGTTACAGGAATCATCTATTGTGTTTGACCCCACACGCCCAGACCAAGGGTTAGCTGTCTTGGCTGATAAGATGGAAGAGGGCTTAACTAGTGACCCAGAAGATTTCTTAAACAGAACAGACGGCTTGCAAGCAGGTATCCGTAAGAACTATGGGTATGCTAAGCCAAGTGAATTTGGCGAAGAGATGACCGTGACCCCGCTGGATGCTGAGGGTGAACCAAAACCCCAGCAGTATAAACTTATTGAGGCTCCGTTCTTTAAGACAGCACCTAATAAAAATACCCCTTACTCTCAGCCACTAGACTATGATTCACTTCATTATAAAGTGGGTCCTAAAGGCCGCAAAGACATTCAGAAGCTCATTGATAATGGTGGGGTTGATGCCGCTGTAGAGAGATTGGTCGAGGTATCTAAGAAAATGATGGAGCGTCCCGACGTTGCAGCTGGTCTTGGTTGGTATACTAGAATGCAAGCACGGTTGAAGGAGGTGTTCTCTGAACAGGATCTTGTTGTGTTCACTAACCTATTAGGTGCGACGTCAGCTAACACGGGAGTCGAGCAGAACTTTGTGTATGCTGCTGAGATCTTTGAGCGTTACAAGTCAGGAGAATTTGATTCTAACATTCAGCAATACAACGAACTGTATGATATTATTAACAATGGGAGCCTAGTCTCGGAAGCTATCAAGCGCAAGGTGATCACTGCCAAACAGGGTCAGACATTAAAATCGTCTGATATTGTCGAGAAATGGATTAAACAATCTGGGATGACACTGACTCAGGCATATGACCCAACTAAGAAGTTTGGCCAGAACAGCCTACCATCCCTTAGGGTCCTCGCTGGTGTGTGGCGTGAGACAACCAAGGCACCAAAGACTCCGCAGTTTGCAATGAACCTGCGCGGTGAATCTCTCGAAGCAACCATTGATGTATGGGCAGCAAGAACACTAAGAAGGGTTCTGTATGCGGACAACACCAAGAGGTGGAGAATTATTCCGAAGGCAGAATCAGGAGTCAAGAATCAGGACTTCGCGCTCGGTCAGATTATGTTCCGCGAGGCTGCGAAGCAACTCAATATGTCGCCTGATGATCTTCAAGCTGTTGTATGGTTTGGGGAGAAACATGTATGGGATGACAACGGGTGGACGGGTGACACAGGTGCGCTTAAGTCTAGCTTCGATGATGTTGCAGATGTCTTCTATCCCAGAGATAGACCAGCCCGCTCCGCCGCTGAGGGAAGGTCCATTGTTAAGTTCCTTCAAAAAGAAAGACTTTATTTATTTGACCAGACCCTCGACTCTGAGGTATTGTCAACCCAACAAAAACAATTAATAAAAACCCATGAAAAAGAATACGAACAAGCTAAGCTCGGAACAGGTGTCAAATCTTACATCGAATCCAGAGGACGCGGAGAGGTTTCTGAACGCGTCGAGATTGAGCGCGAAGGAGCTAGAGAGGACGCCCGCAGATATACTGATGGACGAGGTCTACAATCGGCAATCGGAGCCCCTATCCCAAGACAACGAAGAGAAGATCTCGTGGTCGGAGGTGCAAAGGATTCGTACGGCGGGGACGCGGGGAGTCACCTCGAAGGGCTCCCAGTCACAGTAAGGGTCGAAGGGAAACATGTTATATTTACTGGGCATAAACCTGCCCAAGATGCCGCCAGAAAGTATCAGGAACAAACAGGTATAGGCGACACTCCTATATCATATTATGCTCCCGTCAATGAAAAGAGGGCGGCGAGGATTGCAAGAGCATTTGATAAACTAGAGCACAATCCATCGGACCCTGAAGTAGCCGAGGCATACCAAGCATTAATCGCTGAGACTTATGCCCAGTATGAGGTAATGGTCAACTCGGGTGTTGAGTTAGAGTTTGCACCACTGGGTAAAGACCCATACGGTAACCCTCGGAATGCAATACTAGACGTGGTAGAAAACAACCACATGTATGTTTTCGGAACTAAAGATGGCTTCGGTTCTGATTCCTCCTTTGACCCTACTGATAACCCACTACTAGAAGTAAGTCCATATACATGGGGCGGGGAAGAAGTACTGGCGAATGATATATTCAGGGCAGTGCATGATTACTATGGGCACATACGAAACGGTGTAGGATTTAGAGCACGTGGTGAAGAGAATGCATGGAGATCTCATTCTACAATGTATTCCAAGCTGGCACGTCGTGCATTAACCACAGAAACCAGAGCGCAAAATAGCTGGGTGAACTATGGTCCTTACGGTGAGTTTAACCAAACGGCCAAGGGTGAAGAAACTATCTTTGCAGATCAGAAGATTGGCCTCCTACCCGACTGGGTCATGGAGACTGAAGACGCACCTAGAACAAGCGGACTCCAATCCGCTATCGGGAATCCTAACTCCATGCCTAGCGAATATGACGAGCAGTTCATGGAGGAGGCAGAGATGTCTGGGCGGATGTATGCATTCGTGGAAGACATGCCATACAGCGTTCGCAAAGCACTAGAGCGTAATGATTACCTAGGATACAGCAGTGCGTCCGAGGCGTTGGCAAACATCGCATCCGAACAAGACTGGGAATTGGGAACCGAACTCAACACCCCGTCGGACCAAGGAATTATCAACAGGTATATCAATAAGCTATATGGTCAGACAGCGGAGGACGTTAGCTGGAGGAGACGCAACTATGGTTTGCAATCCGCCATCGCTCCGTCCGAGGGATTTGACCCAGACCAGATGAACTATGCTGGTTTCATCGACCAGCTTGAGTTACCATTCTACGCTACGGGTGGCTATGCTGCTCCAACTTCTTTGATTGGACGTCTTCTTCGTGGGGCTCTGGATCCACGGATCGAGAGGTTCATACAAAACCGTCAGTTCTTTTTGAATGCTGCGGAGAAAACAGCCCAGTCGTTTAAGGCGAAGTTTGATAAGCAACTTAAGGAAGCTTACCCAGATGGACTGGACGCGTCAGATACCGCGAACCTCAACGCTGCCCTCGGTGGTAGTGCTATTGTCCCTGAAGCAAGGCGTAAAGAGATAGAGAAAGAGTATCAGGAAGAGCTAGATGTCATTGCTAAGACTACATATGAGACCGTCAAGGCTCGTAAACTAGACGAGCAGATTGCGAAGGATAATAAGTTTGGGAAGATCCTCGCGGAGAAGCAAGTCAAAGCGGTAGCTATTCGTGAAGCTCAGACCGCCGCTCTTGCTCAGCTCGACGCTGTGTCACCTGAGCTTGCGGAGACTATACAAGGGATACGCTCCCAGTTGATCGAGCCAATCCAAGAAAAGATGAAGGATCTCTACGACATGTCTGAAGATGTGCGCGCACACTTTGATGTGCAGAAGGGTATCTATCTGACAACTCAGTATCGTATGTTTACTGAGACAGGATTCTATGAACATGCTAAGAGCTCGCCCGAGTTTGCTGGCATCAGGGAAGAAGCCGTTAAGTATTTCATGGAGCAGCGTAAGGTAACAAGACTGGAAGAGTTGCGGGATGCAGCATCAGCAAATAATGTTATCTTCAACGACCAAGAAGCGCAGCTCGTCATCGAGGCTGAGTTTGGGGAGCAGTCGGAAACTCTTCAGACCCTAGGTCAGATGGACATGGATGCGTTCCTCGCTAAATATAGGAGGGCTGGTAAGAACGACGTGGTCAGCGATAGAGATGCGAAGATTATTGAGGATAACCTTAAAGAGAAAAAGGATCTAGACCCCCGACTTAAGGCATTACTTGGTGAGGTAGGTAACGAGGGTACCGTGGATAGTATTATTAGGACGTTCCTCACTGTGTCTAAGATGGCAGCCAACCAATCCATGTATCAAAACATCAAGAAGATGGGGCAGCGTGAAGGATTCTTGATGACTGCTCAGGAGCTCAAGGAAGCGCGGAAGCTGGACCCAGACACATATGTTGACTGGGAGGCTCTAGCTACTGATACTACCTCAGACCACAATCCACTCCGTGGTATGTATGCTGGCCCCGAGGTGAGAGATGGACTCCAAGGGCTGTTCAAGTCGGAGATCAATACTGAAACAGATACTGACTCCGAGAAGGTGGTTGGTGCTGTAACATCAGTGCTACGTAAAGCATCTGGCTGGTCAATGGCCACCAAGACATTGGGCTCGGTTGGTTTCTATATCCGTAACATGCTTTCCAACATGGTGTTCTTTGGTCCATCGCAGGGATTCATTAATGTGTTTGCCATGGGTGCTAAGACAAAGTATGTGTGGGATGAGCTCAAAGATCCAACACGGATGGACGCATACTTGTCCGAGCTATCTGCCCTCGGTGTGATCGACAATGAGATCCGATCCACCATGATGGAGGAGATGCTTAATGGAACTCGCAACTTGTCTGATGTTATTGACGAGCAGAGTAAGGTAATTCAAGGTGCTGCTAAAGCTACTGAAGCTACATTTGGTAAGGCGTATGCCGTTGCCACGCGGATGGCTGGTGCGGTGGATGGGTTCTACAAGATAGCATACTACGAGAATGAGCTTAAGGTATTACGCAAGGCTAAGGCTAGGGCGGATCAGGAGGGTGGCTCTTTTGCTAACTACTCAGATGCAGACCTCAAGCAGATGGCGAGGGACAAAGTTCTTATGACTGCACAGTCAGCGAGCCAAGCCCCGCCTGTTGTTAAGGAGGTAGCGGGCCACGGTATTGGTGCACTGGTTGCACCCTTCATACGATTCAAGGCAGAGGTGCCTCGGGTAGTATTCAACACATTTAAGCTCGCTCGTGAAGAGATGGGTAGTGACAGCAGTGTGATTAAAGCACGCGGCTACCAGAGGATGGCGGGCATGATGAGCGTGGGTGTCGGTGCTTCTGGTTTCGGTGCAGCTATTCTGGCTATGTTGTCAGGCACTGATGATGAGGACATGCAGGACTTCCAGCGTGAGACGGCACCACCATACCTACGCGGCCACTCCTTCTGGGGTGTCCCGAGGTGGCTTAGTAAGAAGTTTGGAGCGGGTGATAAGTATCAGACAGTAGACCTGACATACATCAACCCTTATGCACTACTTGCTGACCCTATCGTGAGGTCATATGAGAAGATGATGAAGGGTGATCTGGCTGGGGCTGGTGCCGCGCTGGTCAATGGTCTCATCACTGATCAGTATCTTGATACTCAGATCGCAGCGGGTGCGCTGTCCGCAGTCATTGAGAACCGTGACCCAACAACCAACAAGCCAATCGTCGAGGACATTTCTGATACCAGTGGTGAGGCAGCGGTCAAGAGGTTGACGTTCCTATTCAATGAGGCGTATGCCCCAGACGTATTGAAGCGTGCAGTCAAGGCATACCAGACAGGGACAAGTGAGGAGAAATATACTGACCCAGAGAACACGGTAAACAATATCTTGTTCGGTGCGCTTAGACCATTCAAGGTTCACACCATTGATCCCGAGCGACAGTTGACTAACTACCTATACCAGAGTCGGAGGGAGTTCGCTAATGTGAAGGCAAGAAAGAATAAGGTCAGGTCTACCAAGCCGATGACCGAGGAGGGGATTATCCAACTGCTCATTGAAGAACAGGAGGACAGGGCTGCGATCATCAACCACAACATACGCATGGCACGTGGTGCTAAGAAGTATGGGATGACCGATAGGCACGTGTTCCAGACCTTGAGTCAGGAACTCACCAAGAGGCGGGCACAGAATACTATGAACGGGGTCATGGATAGGATTGTCCTGACACCTGATTTCACTAAGAGTCTCATTCAAAATGCCAAGTCAGAAGAGGAGAAGCAGATGAAGTTATTGAGGGTGAAAAACATGTTCAAGCAAATAGGTAAGATGCCACTGAAACAGAGGCTGTCCGAGGGCCCAGTCCGTGACAGATAAAGACACAAGAAAGCCCTGAATCCCTGTGTTTAAAGGGGTTCAGGGCTGAGGTAGCACGGTGCAGGGTGCAGGATCAATCCGTGTGTGCGATTCTCAGGGCCTTAACTATCTCTCTTTCTCTGCAACGTAGCAACAGTAGTCGCACAGACTTTCCTGATTGCTCGCCATTTCATTCCCACACCGAGCACAATGAAGTGTCCATCTTTCCTTTGCTTCCTGATACTGAGTATTAACCGCAAGGATTATTTGTTTATAGTGACACTCCAAATCCTCCAAGCTTTTTCCATCGTCTGCCCACTCATAGGCTTGGTCAAATGTCAATGCCAATGCATCGTCAAAAGAATGATAGATTGATTTGCTCTCATCACGATCTCGCCTATCCCGAAACCACTGTGAGTGCCACTCATTAATCATCAGCTTAGTGGGGTCTTTCTTATCTGGCATGATAGAAAATTCCACATCATCGTGTTCGGTCGAGACATCCCCACGGGTTATATTAATACCTGCATGTTCAATAGCTATTGCTATCTCTTGTATTAGTTCTTTGTTCATAGTGTTTTTATCTTGTCGTGGTGATCTTACCACATGCTTTGCACACTAGCTTACCTTGGTCCGACTCAACGTGTGCATCACAGCAAGTGGATCTCTTCCAGAATAAACTGTTGCGGTAGGTGGCTGGGTTAGTGCGGATATCTCTATCCCCCTTACCTCCTGTCACGCGCTCGAATGGGTGGTGTGAGTTTGGCATATCTTAGTCTTCTGGTTCGGGGTCAGTGGTGGTGAATGTCTCGGATGCTTCCGTTGCAAATACATGGACTGCTAATGCCAAGGCTCGTGTGGCTTTGAAGTAGGGGTCTAGCTCATCACAGCGTTCGATCATCTTGGTGGTGTCATCAGCCATACCCATCTTGAGGACTTCATCAGCAGCAAACTCACTGAGGTGATACTTCATAAAGGTAACCACATCCATAACTATTGACGCGGGTATGAACTTAGCACGTAGTGTTTCATATTCCTCATTTTCTTTTGGGGTGAGGTCGTGCTTGTCCACTTCCGCGACAGGTCGGATGTGTTCTAGAAACACTTGATGAAATGCTTCTAAAGATTTTAGGTTACTCGTTGTTGGTATCTCCATTGGTCTTCTTCGTTAGGTCTATGATGATTTGTCTTACTGTTTTATTGCCAGCATTTTTTTCTAGGGTATTGCAACCATGAATGATGGTGCCGTGTGTCCTGTTAAAGTAAGTTCCAATCTCTTGGAAGGTGGCACCCATGTGTCGGAGCACGTAGAAGATTGATTGCCTCCACTGACTCACCCTCTGGGTGCGCTTTGAGGATAGCAAATCTGTCATTGAGATGCCAGACAATTCACTAGCGCGTTGGACAAGCTGGTCATAATCCTTGGGGGTTGGAGCCCCCAAGGAATTAGCGAATGGTGTTCGTGGTTTGTCCATTGTTCAAGGAGTGATGATGTCGCGGGCTACTTCTCTACCACTATTCGTCAGCTCAATGGTAACTACCCTGCGATCAAACTTGTTGCGCTGTCGGAACAGTAGACGCTTGGACTCAAGCTTGTCAAGGATGCCAGTCATGGCAGCACTAGTCAGTCCGATCTTGCGGCTGATGTGACTGGTGGTCATGGACTCCTCTTTCAGTAATAGGATAGTGATTGCTTGTGATAAGCTAAGCCCGTGTGTGTGGGCGTTGAGGAATTGCTGCTGTGTTTTTGTTACGGTTTCTATTGTCATGTTGTTGGGTTCTATCGGTTGTTTGTTTTATGTTCAAGTTCAATGATCCATCGTCTTGATAGGTCATCTGTTTTTCTAGCTTCAGCTATGCGCTTCAGCTTAGAGAGGTGCTGCTCCTCCCGATACCTGACCCACACTAGGTGAATCAGGTAACAGGATACAGGGATCAGGATTAAGGGTGCAAGTAAATAGAGCATGGTCATATTCTTATTCGCTGAGTAGGTATTCATATGCCTCGTTGGCAAGCTTCATTAGTTCCTTGTATTCATCAAGGTCCTGCGGCTCATAGAGCTGGGCGGCAAGGAGTTCGATGTTCCTTTTGTCTGAACCATTGGAGCCTAGTCGGCCCGCGTGGAACAGTTCTGCTATGGTCAGTCCCGTCCATGTATTGGAGCGGACGATGTCGATCATCTTGATCGGTAGTTTTTTGGTTGTGGTTGTCATGGTTTCTTTTGGGTATGTGATTAGATTGCTAGTGCAACGGCGGCTATGATGGTGAGGCCAGTTAAGGCAGCACCCACGCCAGCTGTTATGAAGAAGGCAAGCCGCGTGGACTCGACCCACTTAGGGTGCTTGGCTACTGGGTATTCTTTCTGTGGTTGGCTGGTGCTTATAGAGCAGATGAATGCTACTACGAATGTCGCGCCAGAGATGATGATGAATGCAGGTATTGTCATGGTATTATTATTATTGTTGGTGTTGGTTAATGTGATGGGGTTATTGGAAATGGTTTGGTGGTGTCCCCACCGCCACGTGATACCGTATCACGTGGAGGCAGGGTATTACTACTAGTCAAACAAACGAACTTTGATGGCGTCACCGAACGGATACCTGTCCTCGCTAAGACCATAGGTCAGCCAGAGGATTGGTAGGTTGGGCTCTTCGATAAGGTGTAGGTCACTTGCGTAACCATCAGTCAGAAATACTATCCCGTCAGCTGTCGGGTAGTTGCGCTCCACGTAGTCGAGGGCTGGCTGGAAGCACGTGCCACCACCACCTTCAAGTGTCTCGGGGACAAAGCCACCCAGCTCTATGTCATGCACTGTCCTGACTAGGTGGTCGCATGGTATGATCGCCGTGCTGCGGGGTTGCAACTCGTCGAGGACAACTTGGATCTTAGCCATGATGTCACGTAGTGAGCTACCACACATGGACCCCGAGGTATCGACAACGAATGCTAGGTTGCTGATAGCTTTGCCACCCCGCCCAGCTGATACCATGCCAGTGGCTTGGTATACCTGCTGATTGAATGGGCTGACCCAACCCGCATGGGTGGAGTAAGTCATCCAGTCTCGGATGATATCTTCCCAAGGGGTGTCAAGCTCGCCACGGTTCTGCTGGTTGGTGATGTCGAGGCGTCCACTGCTACCGCCAAAGCCAGCGGTGTCATTGATCTCATCGTTCATGGCGATGCGCTCGTTCTCTCGGTCGATGTCCTCGGCTGCATCTCGGGGTGTCTCACCCTGCTCGAGCTCGGGCTCGAAGGTGTCCTCGCCATTGATGCTGCCAACAAAGTCATCACCCAGAATCTCGTCATCGGTCTGTGGTCTACCCGATCCGCTGTCACCCGAGTCACCTGCGGGTCCAGACTGAGAGCTGTCGCTCTCGCCATCAGCGTCCTCTCCACTATCACTGCCAGCGCCAGTGCCTGACTCCGAGTCTTGGTCGTCGGGCTCATCGCCTTGCTCACCACCACTATCACCACCACCACCACTTGGGCTGGGCTCATCACCCTCCTCGGTGTCATCACCATCGGGGCTTGGGTTGGCTTCGGGCTCTGGCTCGGGCTCGTTAGTATCTAGGTTCTGCATGAGCTCACCATACAGCTGCTCTACTTCCTTATCTAAGGACAGGTCCTCGTCGATAAGACAGCCAGCTATCATTGGGAAGGGAGGGCGGGTCTCTCCTTGTCGGAGGGCTGCGATGTTGGCACGCTTGATCATGGCATTGATCACGTAGTCGGCTGCGATGTTGGCTTGCTCATGGTTGGTGAACTTACTGAGCCTAGTGCCGTGGTTGAGTAGGGCATGGAGTGCCTCATGCACTAGCAGGAAAGCCATGTATCCTACAGGGTTGGATGTCTTGCACAGCTTGTTGATGCCATTGGGGTTGAGGATCAGACGGCGTCCATCGGTCGCACCATATGCGGTGCTGGTGCTAGCCTCCCACCGCAGTGAGAGCAGCTTGTTATATGCCATGCCGTGGTGGTCTCGGACTCGACGCATCGCCTTGGCTATGATGCCGTTGCCATTGCTATCGTAGCTGGCATGGGTGCGACCATTGCCTTGAGGGATGAGGTCGTTCTTGATGGACGTGATATTTAAGGTAGTGTTCATGGGTCGTAGTGTTTGGGTAGTGTCCCCTGTGATACAGTATCACAGGGGACAGGGTTGAGGATACAGGGTGCAGGTTACAGGCTCTGCATCTTGTGACGGCGGTCATGCTTCTCGAGCGGGATGCCAATAGCTAGGGCAGTGCGGTATGCCCAGCCACGTAGCTCACCTTCGGCGGGGATGATGATGTCATCGACAAGCCAGTCGAGTTGACCACTCACCACTGCATCAGATGGGACTGCATCACTTGCTTTGAGCTCCTTCTTTGCAGTGCGGAGTGCAGCGTAAGCGATGGAGTATTGGGCAGACGGATCGCCAGTCGGCATGGTATCCTCATGCGCTCTGATTTTCTTGAGGCGTGGGATGTATGCACTGATGGTGTAGAGGAATGCACAAGCAGCAGCCCCCGCCTTCATGCCTACCCACCCCTTGAGTGCGGTCTCCAGAGTGCGGGCATTGGCAGTCTCCATGTCGAGGTCCTTGGTATACCGTAGTGCAAACTCCCAGCTACGAGGGGTGGCGTGTGGTCCACCATCCCAGCCCTTGCCAATGGCAGGGTTGAAGTGGTCGGTCTCATTGAGACCTTGGGTATACTTGAGGAATGCGAACAGCGGGGATAGACCGAGACCTTGGTTGGCATAGTAAGCTAGGCAATCATCGAGGTCGGGTGCTAGGGTGTTGGTCATGCACCTGTTGGATGTGGGTGCATCAACTCGCAGTGAGCGGGAGCCATCCACTGCTCGGTTAGATGTGATGCAGATCTTTACATTACTGCCGAGCTCATGGGTTCCGATCATTGGCACACCATTGACTGGGTCAAAGAGTGAGCGACACAATGACTGTGCTTCGGGAGCCCACTGGGTGAACTCGTCTAGGATAAGGAGGCAATCATCACCGCCAACAGTGAGGGCATGAGGCCATTGCTCGGGGCGAGCGAACCACATATCATGGGTCTCACTATCTGGGATACCATAGCCAACTAGTTCTGATGGTGGATAGCCAGAGCAGTTGACCTTGAAGACTCGCTCGGGTGGTATGCCCATAGCTTCTGCTAGGTCATGCTGTAGGATGGAGGTCTTACCTCCACCGCCTTGCCCTTCGACATGATACATGGAGCCAGAGGCGAACGCAATTTGTGCGAGCTCAACGATCTGGCTAGAGGTTACGATAGGGGAGGTGGATTCGTGTTCGGTTTTAATAGACATAGTAGTGTATAGTTTAGTGTTGTTTATAGAGAGTGTAATATTGTCAGTAGTTTGTCAACTTAATAGAGACCTAATTGTGATGGGGGTGATACGGTATCACAATCAGGTCTCAGGATTAAGGGTTCAGATTCCAAGGTCGGCGAGGGTGTCAAGGGCTACAGCCTGTGCATCCTTTAGTTTATCAGCTACCTTGTTACGCTCGTCCCGAGGTAAGCTCGGTCCGTCAACGTCACCGATGGATGACTTAATGCTACGCACTAGGTCGGTGAGCTCGGGTAGTTCTAGCCAGTTGTATGATGATACATTGTCAATAGCTGTGGCAATGTTGTCGAAGTTATTCTGGCGGAGACGCTTGCCCTTCTGCGCTGATGCGGTGGTAGCCTCGGCTGCTTTGGCTAGTGCTGCCACTAGCTCACGAACTGGTGCAGCGTGTGCCTTGAGGAACATCTTGTCTGCTGCTTGAGATGTGCGGGCTCGGGCTGCAACCTCATCGCTGATGGTTTCGAGGATGGTATTCTGCACGGGTGCAGGTGATGCCAACCACTCGAGCTCTATGCCAAGGGTATCGACAAAGCCTTCGGCTGAAGGCCATTCGATGTCATTGACTTGTGCCAGATCACTGGCTGCTGCTTGTGCTGCTGCTAGGATATTGTCCCAGCGTCTGACGATCTCTTGCTTGGCTGCCAATAGATCACCATCGGCAGTATCGACAAGGCGTTGCACCTCGTCCATGTCCTTGGCTTTCACATAGCGAGCACCGAGGATCGATGGGCAGGGCAATGTGATCTCACCGATCTCCTTGGTCAGACGAACGATGATGGATCGGGCTGACTTGATCTCCTCTGAATTGAGGTAGCGGAACGAAACAGATAGTAGCTTGCGCTCTGCTCCAGCATAGGCTGCCACGTTGTCGGCTGTCACCTTGCACTGGGTGCTGATGTTGCCTCGACGTGTGGTTAGGTTTGCCAGCACAACTGAGTTGAGGTCAGTGATAGTGGCGTGGTTGGTAGTGGTTGCATTACTCATGGTATTATTTTTGGTTTGGTTTGGTTTGTTTTGTTGGGTGGACTGTCAGTGTGACAGATCTCACATGGCTACACCCTGTGATACAGTATCACTGGGTGCAGGTTATGTGTTATCTCTTGTTCAGTTGCAGTTCGTGCAGGGTATCTAATACCACCTCGGTATGCTCCATTTGTTTCCACTCATTGAACACTTCAAAGGTGATGATGAGACTGTGGAAACTAGTTCCGTATCGAGACAGCCCTATCACTGTTGCGGGTTGTCCATAGTATAGAACCCTGTCATGGATTTGTAGGTCACGAACGAGGATGGTCTTGCTGTTTGTTTTGTGTTTTGTTTTCATAGTGTTATGAGGTATCTTGTTACATGTGATACGGTATCATGATACAGGGATCACTTGTTAAGTCAAGTCTTTTCTTATTGGTTTGGTTTGGTTTGGATCGCTGATCATATCCCACCCAACTTCGTCGCCACAGTCTTGGCAGTAGCACGCAAGTATATCTTCAACGATGAATTTATATCCATCCCACACTGCGTCGGCTGAGAAATGCACTTCGCTACTGTTACAACTTCTGCATATTGGTTTTGTTTTCATGGTTCTATTTGGTTCTATTGGTTTGGGTTAGATCATTTCTTCTAGGTAGTCACCACACTTAGCGAGGTCATCTTCACTGTATGTCATGTAGCTGAGGTGCTTGCGTAGCACAGGCACTTCCTCGACAGGCACTTCCTCAACTCCATCAACTTGGTATGCGAATGATCCGTCTGGCTCTTGGCACCATCGGTTACCATCCCATTGCAGTTCATCGGGGAAGTGGGACTCAGCATAACAGGCATAATGCCACGCCTTCTCTTCATCGGGGGCATGGATTAACATCCGATTGTGCTTCTCATAGTCTCCAAATCGGATCTCAAGGGTGACGGCATATGTCTTGTAGTTGTCGGTATTGCTTTTCATTTGGTTTGGTTCTATTTGGTTTGGTTTGGTTTGGTTTGGGTTAAGCGTAGAAAACAAGGTAATCGTTATCGTCAATGATGGCGGGGTCTATGCCCACGATTTCCAGCAGGGTGCTTGGGTCTTCGTCCAGATGAACAGTGTCGATGATGATGTCAGTGCCGTGGATATTCATGTAACCTGTATCACTGAAATGATCGATCAAGATGTTCAAGGTTCGTGGTTCAGACAGGCGGATCACCGCAGTCTTAGCAGTGCATTGCACCTCATTGTTTTGATCGGTAATGGTAGGTGTTGTTTTCATAATTTTCTATTGGTTTGGTTTGGTTTATTCTTCGATGTCATCGTCAAGCCATGCATCAAGATGGTGCTGGGTGATCATGATGGTGACAGGTGCTGAGGTGAAACCTCGGAAGGTGGTTCCCTCTGGCAGTTCCACTTCAGCATCCCATTCCCCCGCATTGTAGAGATCAATAGCCTCTATACATGGCTTGACCATGCTGCTCGGGATTGGCGGGTAGTGGTTGGTCTGCAAGTGCAGGGAGATCTGGTTTTCCAGTGGTGTGATCTCTGGCAGGTTGACTAGTTCTTGTTCTTGGATATATCCCATGGTTCTATTTGGTTTGGTTGTTCGCAGGGACTAGTTCGTAATCGCCACTGTCGTAACAGTCGTGGCAATACATGCTTACAAATTCAAACTCCATAGACTGGGTGTGCATATTCCAGTATCCCGCTGCATCGAATGTGAGATTAGTTGTTGATTTACAATTCGGACAGCATGGTGTTTGTTTTGTTTTAGTTTTATCTTTGCTCATGGTTCTATTTGGTTTGG
>Ga0228668_1000118_pt1 | contig 39251 bp, 41 predicted proteins | sample 82DmetaG_FD_182701 | JGI IMG/M metagenome (GOLD analysis project Ga0228668, IMG submission 182701) | Seawater microbial communities from Monterey Bay, California, United States - 82D | ecosystem: Environmental > Aquatic > Marine > Coastal | place: USA: California | collected 2016-10-10
TGTTTAATAATCTATTCGTAGAAAAGTATAGACCGCAAACATTATCAGATTTGGTATTATCTGATAGTAATAGAAAGTATTTTGAATCTATTACTGATGAGATACCGAATCTACTCTTTGTCGGTACACCGGGTTTAGGTAAAACGACTCTAGCTAGAATTCTTGTTAATGATGTGCTAGAGTGCCAATATCTTTATATTAATGCATCAGATGAAAATGGTATTGATACCATTAGATCTAAGGTAGTTGGCTTTAGTCAGACTATGTCTCTCGATGGTAAACATAAAGTAGTCATCTTAGATGAGGCAGATGGTATTACCATTGATGGGCAACGCGCACTACGTAATACAATGGAAGAATATAGTAGTATGACTCGGTTCATTCTTACTGCGAATTATAAGCATAAGATTATACCAGCTATTCAAAGTAGAACACAATTCTTCGATCTCATCCCACCGTTTGATGATGTGGTAAAGCGTGTTGTAGATATTGTTAAACAAGAGGGTATTAAGATTGAACCTGATCAGAAGGCTAACTTCGTTAATGTAATTAAGCAGAGTTATCCAGATATTCGTAAGATTTTAAATAGTATACAAAAAGCTACTATTAATAGCGTATTTACCGTCGATCATAGTGTCGATAATAAAGATATTATCAATGTGATTCATAAACACGTTACATCTAACGAAGTTCTAAAACTACGTAAACATCTAATCGAGAATGAAAACGAGTTTCAAGGCGATTATCACAATCTTATGAAACAATATCTAAATTATGTATATGATTCTAGTTTAGATGACAATAAAAAACGTCAATATATAGTGACTATTTCAGATCACATGTATAAAGACGTTTTTGTACTAGATAAAGAAATTAACGCGTTTGCTTGCTGGGTTAATCTTGAGAAGATTTAACCGTTAATTGGCATATACTGTGCAGTATAATTTTCATTAACTGCAGGTGATTTTGTCGCTGGTGATGAAGGAATCTTAGTATTTTGCGTTGGGTTTGATAATTCTGATTTCTTAACTGAATCACCTTGCTGGGTCATTCTGGTAATTTCAATCTCGTCTTCTTCATCAACTTCTTTAGGATCTATCTGAACTTTATTATCATATACTGTATCAGGATCAATAGGATGTCTATTACTATCTACTGTTTCAATAGGCTCAAGCATATCACTTGTAACTGTAACTTGACCTTGCTGATCTGTTAAACCATTTGCTAATTCTTTTGCAACGGTAATATAGAAAAAATTACCCCTATTATCATCGTTACCAGGAGCAGATGAAGGATATTTCGTGGTTATATTTTTCACTAAATAATTACCATCTGAATCAAAATAATCGTCTATATAATTTTGTTGTGCTTTATTTTGAGATTTGTAGCCTTCTTTAGATTTATAATCACTAGCTAATTTAACTAAACCACCAGTAGTGAAGCCGCTATTCATTTGTTTTTGAATATTTTCTATTAAATTTAAGAATTTCTTTGCCATAATATATTTATATTTATGTTACTTATTAGTTTTTTCTATCATTTTCCGGTGAAACTATATTAGTTTAAAAAAGTATTATGTATAAATATTCATATGTTAATCGAAGATAGTCTTCAAGATAGAAATATAGTAGATATATTCGCTAATTTTGATACAACAGCAGTATTGGATCCAGAAAGAGACTACTATAACTTACCGCAAAATGGATTACCTGTACTTAATCAAATTACAGCTAGTACAAGATTAATAATAAACAAAAATACTCCAATTGATAGGTTAGCCATATCAACTACAGGTATTGATGGTATTGGTTACGATGATAATATCTTCAATTTAGATAATAATTATTTTAAAAATCAAATAATTTATTTTACTGTAAGGGTTAAAACTGCAAATAATTACCCTGCAAAATATGTCAATAATTTATCATTAGGTGATGGTAGAGATACTAATGATACTGTTTTCTTAGAGTTAGTAGATAGTGATGATATTACTTTAACAACAACATTTTCGAGTGATTTCGGTAGTTTATCAGCTGATGTTTTAGGTGGTTATTTTAAAGGTGCTTTCCAATATAATAACACTGATAATAATATTAAACTAAAAGCAAGAGTTAGATCTAATAACGTTATTATAAGAGGTGAAAGTAATTTATTTAACATTATACCTGCTGTGAGTGGTAAAGATTTTAGAAAAATAAATGAAGATAATGATCAGCGTGAAAACTTCTTAAGCTATCTGTATCAACCAAATTTAAAAAATAACCCTAAATTCTTTACCGATATCATTGGTCAAATTGTAGGTGATTCAGTTGACCCTAATACATTAGGGGTGAAGGTATATGAAAAAATATCTAACTTTTTATTAAACTCAAATGATATAGATTATGCAAATATAGATAATTTAATAAGTAGTTTAAAACTTATAGATAGTAATGTAAATAAGTTTTCAGAACAATATCCAGCAAGTTTAAAAAGAATAGTAGATTTTTTCAGTGTTAGTAGATCTAAAATAAGACCAATTAAAAATTATTTCAATCAAAGTTTTGATAATAAAGGTAGACCTAGTACTGGTTTAGGTAAAAATCTTGGAAGTGAAATTAGCATAACCGATACGTTATCAGGAGGGGTTAATTTTAAACCTATAGTTGCTTATGAGAAATTCAGTCAAAGATACTATTTGCTGAATACTGATCCCACAGGTTCGTATGATTTTAGATACGCGCGTACATTTGCAAATTTAATAGGTATAGAAAGTGGAGATATTCTCGGAACAGAGACATTTAATAGTATAGGTACCGGTACTATATTTGATAGTCAAACCTTTGAAATATCTTCTTACAATACAAACTGGGGGTGGGGATTAGATTTACCGGTAGGTGTTGGTAATTTTACTTATATGCTTGATGAGTCTGGTAATAATTTGATTTTAGAAAATGATTTTAGAATTTTAAATGAACAGGGTGGTATATCTACAAATCAAATACCTAAATATTATACGTTCTACGAATATATTTCATCTATCGATAATAGCAATATATTTGCATTTTATGATGATAAAAATATAAACTCTAATATAGATTTAACCACGTTAAGTGGTATAGATAATAGTATAGATGAAATTATTCTAAAAGATATTTACTCCGGAACAAATTTAATTTAGATTTGATAATATAGTTTAAAGATTTAAATAAGTGTATCAAATTGATATATTAATTTCATTATAAATATTAATAGATGTCTTTAACACCTTCATATAAAAATTTCGATAGCCTATCACCTATATATTTTCTGGACCCTAATGGTAAAATAGATTTTATAAGTGAAGATAGATATACTCTACAGGGTTTAAATTTATTAACTTATAATATCAATAAAAGTGCTAATGATAGTTTTGTTAAAAATTACACTGTTAATAACCTAATTAAAGATAAAAATTCAAACGATATTTTTAGTTTACGTGAGGTAAAAGGTGTACAAGATTTAAACACTAAATTAAATTTTAAAACAACACAAAATACACTTAGTGCAACATTCTTTCTCCAAGCTTTAACAACAAGAAATGATGATGATTCTATTATTACATTTAACATAGATATTACTGATGTTAATGGTGAGAAATTTTTAGTAGATTTTTTAGGTAATGACATTTGCACTGTATCATTTATCGACGGTAAAATTAAAAAGTTTTTATATGACGATGGAGGCGATGCATTAGTTTTTAAATTTATTGACAATATAGTTGCACCAGCTTCAAGTTACCAGTTTAATTATTATTTTGATAATAACAATAATAGGTTAAGACTTTTTAAAGATAATAAAGTTGTAACGAATGTTATGACAATTTTAGTTACTGATACCCAAGTTATTTCGACAATTGATGGTGAGGAGCAAATTATAACTGTACCTCTTTCATCTACAATTAATTCTATAGGTTTATCGTCAATAAACGAGCAAACGTTATTAAATGGTACCATTGGTACAGATAATAAAATCGAAACTTTGCAAAGAGATAATATAGATCAATTCACATATTACGATTTTCAAAATAATTATGATATATCAGGTGATACAGTATCTGGTATCAAATATGATTTTTTAACATATTATACATATAACAATATAGGGGAAAGTAACCCCTATGATAATATCTATGGTTTAGCATTTCCAAATCTATTACTACCGCCTGGCGGTGGTGGCGGCGGCGGTGGTGGTGGCGGTAGCGGAGGTGGTGGCGGCGGTAGCGGCGGCGACGGTGACGATGGTAGTGGAGGTGACGGTGACGATGGTAGTGGAGGTGACGGTGACGATGGTAGTGGAGGTGACGGTGACGATGACGGTAGCGGCGGCGACGATTGTGGAAGCGGCAAGTATTTCAGCGCCTACTCGCTAGGTAGCGATCTCGGCGAAGTTCGTTACCTGATGAACTCAGGTTTGTCAGGCCCGGTAAACCCGAGTTTGTCGGGTGAAAAGTTCATCGACATTACCAATTACCGACGCTCCAAGTTCCAAAACTACGAAGGCGCTTCGGGACTGACCTTCTATCGCGGTGATATCATAACTCAAGTCACGCTCAACCCAGCATTCGAACAGCCCCTACTCCTCTTTACCGAATCTAATGGCGTGCTACAAATCGAAGATGCGGCAAGTGTGTATCCCGGCGGCAACCTGCGCTTCATGAACTTCTTGCCGCATCAGCTCTTTATCTGGTTCGGCGAAACCGGCGCAACCGGCGCAACAATCGAACCATTCGGCATCGTTGACTATCAGGCCCAAGATGAAGATTTCGGCAATCTTCGCGTCCGGCTGGCGACCTCGAGTGACGAACTCAAAGATATGCGCATCTTCCCAAACAAGTTACAGCATAACATCTACTTCATCTTTCAGCCCGACCTAGATAAACCTTACACAAAAATCAAACTGCTGACCGAAAAGCCGAAGCCGGACTGCGGCTAGCCGTAGTGATGCCGGTGGTCGACTTTTGGCATTTATTAACTTCTTAGATAAATATATATATAACCATGCCTATTAAACTAAACATTTTAGAACCTGTTAGGGATCAAAGAGAAGATATTATTTATAAAGATATTGATTTAAATGTTAACGTAGGTATAGTTAGAGGTGATAATGCTGCAAGTCCAGAAAATTTAAAAGATTTAAATACATCAGTAAATTTTGAAGCAATTAAAAATTCATTAATAAATTTAATTACTACATTCCCTGGTCAAAAAATATTAAATCCAGAATTTGGTATGAATTTTGGTGATCTTCTTTTCTTACCGGTATCTAAAGCAAGAGCTACAGTTATCGGTGAAACGATAAACAATACATTTGTAGGTTTTGAGCCAAGAATACAAATTACATTTATTGAAGTTGTTGCTGATATCGAAAACCAAGAATACGAATTAAACATTGAAATTAATATACCAGAGTTTAACAATAACCCTCTCAACTTAAAAGGTCGTTTGAACAAATCTGGTTTTTATAGTTATTAATTAAATATAATTATGGCATTAAAAAATTTAACCGATTTTACTTTATCAAGGGACGGATACGCTGCTTTTGATGCAAAATCACTGAAAGAATTAATTCAAACAAGACTTAACCAGGGAGGTATATATACTGACCAGTCATTTGAGGGTAGTAATATGTCATCTATTATTGACGTTATTGCATATAGCTACCACTTGTTACTTTTTTATCTAAACCAGACTTCAGCTGAAACTACATTTACCGATACTAGCATATATGAAAATATGAATAGAATCGTTAAGTTGATTGATTATAAACCAAAAGGTTTTCAAACATCATTACTTTCTTTTGATATGACTGCGAGCAGTGAATTGCCAGTAGATGCATATACAATTAAAAGGTATAGTTATTTTGTTGCTGGTGGAGTTTATTACTCATTTATAAATGATAGTACTTTTAATAAGACAGTTGCGGGTGATCAAGCATTGCAAAATTTTTCTAGTGAAAATATTTTAAGAGAAGGTCAGTATATTGAATACCCACAGGTATTTGCATTAGGAGAAGATTTTGAATCTGTACCATTAGCTGTAAGAAGCAGTGATGATAATGTTGAAATAAACATTGATAGTGATTCAATTGACGTTTATATTCAAGATGTTAATACCGGTAAGGTAGTAGAATTTACTGAAACTTCTAGTTTATTTTTAGAAGGTCCAGACTCTACAGTTTATGAAAAAAGATTGAATGAAAACGGTGTTTATGAATTTAAATTCGGTAATGGTGTTTTCGGTAAAAAATTAAATGAAGGTGATAGTATTTTAATATACTATATTCAAAGCTCGGGTAATATTGGGGTTATTTCACCTGGTGTTTTAGATGGTAATAATATAAATTTTTATACTACACCAAGATTTACACAAATTAGTAATGACATTTACAATAATACTTTTAATTTTATTACAGTTAATCAGATACCTTTTTTAAGTTTTTCAAATACATTACAATCGACTGACCCTGTAGAAAAGGAAGACGTTGAAAGTATTAGAAATAATGCTTCAAAAAACTTTCAACTTCAAAATAGAATTATTACGCTAAAAGATTATAATAATTTTCTTGAAACTAATTTTTCCCAAATCCTTAAATCCTTCAATGTTGTTAATAATGATGATTACGTTGATAGTTATTTAAATTATTTCTTGAATATCGGTTTAAATAAACCAAATGACGATGGTAGGGTTTTATTTAACCAAGTTAATTTCAATTCTATCAATCAAGCAAATAATGTTTATTTATTTTTAGTATCGAAATTTAACAATGTTGATGTTAATGATAATCTTAATTATGTATCGACATCTCAAAAATCATCTATAGTTAATTCTTTTCAAGATCAGCAACAGGCTAATGTAAATATTGTACCTGTTGACCCTGTTTATACATCATTCAGTTTAGGTGTAAGAACCGGTGAACCATCAGAAACAATTACTAAAGATATATCTGAAGAATCATTTTTAGTAATAAAAAGAGATGTTTTAAGTAATACTAGTACCCAAGCTTTAAAAGAAAGAATTAATAATATATTTGTAAATTATTTCGAAGCTTTAAACCTCGGTGATTTGGTAAGTTTAAAAGAATTAAGTAATCAAATTTTTAGTGTTGGAGGTGTTGATGATATCCGTACAAGGAGAATCACTAATAAAGTAACAGTTAATGAAGTCGAAGGTATTAATCTAATTGTATATAACCCTATATACCCACAGAATGATATAGAATTAATTTCAAGTGATTTATTATTACCATTTTTTAAATACCCGTATTTAAAAGGTAAATCAATATTATCTAATATTATTATAGAGAATTCATAATATGTCGTACAGTTTCAATAAAGACTACAGCGCATTATCAGGTATTGCAGTACCTTTGGATATATATGATAGAAATTTCAATCTAGCTTTATCTAATACATCATCTACCTCTATCACAGGTAATTGTATTTATTCAGGTAAATTAGGAGGAATTTATGCTGTACCAAATTTTTTAACTGCTGATCCTACTATTTCTGATACTGACTTTTTTATAGACTTTGGCGACGGTACTATAGTTGAAAATGATTTATCTGCATTTCATGAATATAAAACATCCGGTAATTTCCCCATAACGCTAGTTGTAACTTCGAGCGCTGGTTATCTTTTTAAGTCGCAAGATAATTACATGCTAAATGTAAAAGACCCGGTACCTGATAAAATTTTTATATCTCAAGATAATACTCAACAAAATGAAAGTGAAGGCACGGTAAAATTTTTTATTACTAGATTTAACACATTAAACACATCTAGAGCATTATCTGCTAATAATTATAAAATAGATTTAAGTGTTAAAGGTAATATTTCACCCCTACAATTAGAAAGTGAGTATTTAAATAGTAAGGACTTTCAATACAAAAATAGAAGTTTTTTCTTTACTTCACCTGATTCAAATTTCAAAGTAATAGATGGTGTAGAAACCAGTAGTGATTTTATTTACGGTAAACTTATATCAGGTCAATTGCAGGTATCGACTACTTCTGCTGCTGATACATTTCTTTTAGGTACATCTGGGTTTGGAACATTTCATTATTACGAACCAAGTTTTTTTTTCTAGAACCCTTTTTTAGTCTATCAGGAAATAAAAGAGAAGTTAATGAAGGTGGTTCTGCTGTAATTAGTTTGGATACGCAAAATGTTGAAGATGGTACAATCATACCATATACCATTACAGGGGTTGATGAGTTAGATATTGAAGAAAGTTTAACAGGTCATTTCACTATAAATGATAATACATCGTTTATAACTTTAAATATAGCAGAAGATTTACATACTGAAGGTGATGAATTATTAACCTTGACCCTCGATAATGGTAGAAGTAGTTATAATCTATTAATAAGAGATACTTCACAGTCCCTAGTATTATCATATGCATCAACTTTAGATAATTTTTCCCTTAGTGGTGTAATAACTACAGGTTCATCAACAACATATGCATCAACTTTAAATAACTTTTCTATTGCTGGATTAGGGCCTCCTATGCCTACTACTCAATTATATGCATCAACTTTAGATAACAGTACTATTGCACCAGAAGATATCGTTAAAAAATATGCATTTACTTTAGATAACAGTACTATTGCACCAGATATCGTTGAAAAATATGCATCAACTTTAGATAACAGTACTATTGCACCAGAAGATATCGTTAAAAAATATGCATTTACTTTAGATAACAGTACTATTGCACCAGAAGATATCGTTAAAAAATATGCATTTACTTTAGATAACAGTACTTTAGCACCACCGGTGGCAGTGAAATATGCATTTACTTTAGATAATAGTACTTTAGTACCAGATATCGTTAAAAAATATGCATTTACTTTAGATAACAGTACTATTGCACCAGATATCGTTGAAAAATATGCATCAACTTTAGATAACAGTACTATTGCACCTTAAATTAATTGTAATTTATTAAATAATATTATGATTGCTCTAACTAAAAGTGGATATAAAAAATTTATCGAAGGTACTCTACATATATCAACTGATGTAAAAGTTGCTGTGCTAGCGACAGGAATAACTAATAATACGTTTACAACATCTAACGTAAATACGTATCGTTCTTCTGCTAATACAAATTTACCTGAATACTCGATTGATGATTTTTCGTTAAATTATATACCATATTCTAACGAACTGTTAGTTAGAGGGCAGGTAAATATTGATACCATGGACTTTGTTGCAGGTGGTGATACACCTATTGGCAAGCAAGCAGCAGTAATAGATACTACTGATAACGATGACGTTATAGGTATGATTTTTCTTTACCAGGATGCTGATCCCATCACATATTCAGCATTAAATTCAGCCCCTGTTAATATTGATTATAGAGTTGGGGGAATGTCAAAACTTCAATTTAAAAATCGGTATAATCAAGTCGCAGCCCGTTATAAGATACTTGGAGGGTCAACTTCTACTAACTATGCTGACACCTTCCCACAAAGTTTTACAAAATTACCAATTTTCGACAGTACTGTTACATCTAATATGTTAACTGATTTAAAAATAGCATTATTATCTTCTACTACTGGTGATACTTCTACTGTTTTTCGACAACAAATGTTTAATGATAGTAAAACATTGTCATCATTAGATAGTATGGATAGTTCGAGCAGTTACCATTATGTTAGTGGTGGATATACATTCAGAAATCTAGGTATAGGTTCAACGTATGCTTGTTTAACTGCTACTGATTCAACTATCTATATTCCCGGGTTAACAGAAAATAACTCTCGATTTTTTGCAGTTGTATATTTTGAAGATACAAGCATGGCTGGTAATGATGTTATGTCAGATGTATATAAACAAAATTCATATATATTGAGTACAATACAAAACCTAGACGTGACCGATATTAGATTTCCTTTTAAGCAGTCTGTTATTATTGATGCATTTTTTCTAAATGGAGTTGTTGACGACAACAGAGAACAGAGTGGTACCCTAGCACTCAATAATGTAGTAGGACCAGGGTTTACTAATAGTAATTTAAATGATGATTTTACTACTTAAAAAATGCTATAATTTTTTAAGTTCTTTTACCTCTTTACCTAATCTCTTTACCTCTTCAATTAATACAGGTATTAGACCGATATAGTCCACTGAAAGATAACCGTCATTAGTTTCATGAACTAAAGTCTTATCTATTTTATAAAGATCCTGTGCAATAATACCTTTTCCTTTACCTGATCTTTTTGATCTTTCATTCCAATCAAACTCATAACCGGTTAAACTATTAATATAATTAGTAGATTCAATAGGTAATAAATTATCCTTTAATCGATTATCAGATGTACTGAATGCTATAATATCCTCTGTAGATCTAATAGTACCGGTTACAGTTAAATCTCCGTTTATACTGGTATCACCGGTAATATTAGTATCCGCTAAATTTGAAATCCCAGCAACGTTAATGGTATTATTAAAACTTATTGCACCGTTAAATACACCTGTACCATTCAATCGAAAATTAGTCCCGGTCAACCCTCCAGTTATTGTATCACCGGTAACATTTAAATTATTATCTACCGTAGCACTACCTTTAACACAAATATTATTATTTGTTGTTATATCACTACAAACTAACAATGCTGTACCGACTGTTAATGAACTATCGAATGAAGATGCATTTGATGTTGTACCTAAACTTAATGCAGTGTTATTACCTAAACCATCTGTTATTCTATTAGATGTAGATAGAGAATTATTATCAAAAGTTTTTAGTAACCCTTCATACGTTTCATTAATATTTTTTCCTAATAAACTAGCCATTATTTACCTTCCAATGTTTTAATTCTATTATTTAAACTTTTAACTTCTTCAATTAGGTATGGTATCAATTTTAAATAATCTACCGATAAATAACCATCTTCATTTTCTCTAACCGCTGATGGTATTAATTCTTTAACTTCTTGTGCTATAACACCAACACCTTCACCTGTTTTACCAGACTTTTCATCCCAATCATATGTATAACCATTTAAACTATTAATAATATTATTCGAATCATCAATTTTAATAATATTGTTTTTTAACCTTTTATCAGAAGTAAAGAACGCTGTTATATCACCGGTCGCGTTAATAGTACCATTAACATTTAAACTACCATAAACACTTGTATTACTACAAATTGTCGCACCTCCTTTAAGAGTGCTTGTACCTTCAACTGTTATATTACCACAAACGTTAGCATTAGAATTAAATGTAGCTGGGCATGTAAAATTTGCAATATGTAAATTTGTCACACCACAAATTGTATTAATACCAGATTCTGCAATTACAGTAAGCTGATCTTCTATATACACACCACCATTACATACTTCAAGCAATTTACCATTTGTAAAATTACCATCTTGACCATCAATTATTGTAGGGCCGGTTATTTTCGCTCCAGCATTTTGTATACCGATTCCTAATGAAGATGCCTGGCCATTACCATCAGTTAAAAGTGCAAGTGCATTTGGACAACTAGTTCTATTAGGGTTGCTAATTACCGCAGGCTGGTTTCTATCACCACCAATTGTAAACGGTAAGATATCATTATCTGCTATTTTTATTAAAGCAGGGTAAGTAAATGCTATAATTTCGCCACCTAATCCAGTTATACTAGCCATATATATTATTTATCTAATATAACTGTCTTAGAAGGTGGTATTCTTTCACCTCTTCTAATTGTTTTAATTACATCTATTAATTTATTTTGGTAATTAAAAATATTTATCAATACTCTATTTAACGTGTTACCGTTTAACGTTTCATTAATACCAATAAAATACTGCTTCTGATCAGTTAAATTTAAACCTTCTTTATCATCGTAACTCATTTCTATAAAGTCTTTGAATCTCAAATAACCTTCTGTAACCGTACCTACAGTATCAAACTCTGCTAATATTTGTTTATTTAAATTTGAGCTTAGAAGATTTAAATTATATAAGTGTCTATATAATGTAGAATTTAACGAAATATTATTAAAAAATTCATCATTTATAAAAATTTCACTCTTTTTATAGAAATTAGGTGTTTTTGTATTCAATAAAGAAACAGTATCATTATTTTCTTGGAAACTCATTATTCTCCTATTAGTCCATAGCAATAATTTATCTTTATTTTCTACATTACTACCAATGATATTTAGACCACCTGGAGGTAATGTAAAAATATCAAAATCTGGTAAATCATCCCATTCAACTTTATATGCAGAAAATTTATCAAAAACAGTATTCCATAAACTAACGGAATCAAAAGTTACATCTATTGTAAATCTTTCTATTAATTCACTTTGTGAATTTACAAAATATTTGTATATATTTTTATTTGTTTGTAGATAATAGATATTACTATCGTTTTCAGAAAAAACTATCTTTCTCGGTTCTTCAAAAGCTTGTATTAATGGTATTTGAAATTCAAAAGGATTTTTTGTAAATGTATATCTATCCACCTCATTAAAATTATTAGCATCTAAAACGATTACAATAAATGTTTTAGTTAAAACATATAACAAGTCAAAGGTATTATTATATGTCATACTAATAAATTCATTTTCTGTGAAAAAATTAGTATTAGCATATTTTATTTTAAACACAAATTCATCACTAAACTTTTTAATAGTGTTATCGATTTCATCAAAAACGAAAATATTTCTATTACCATATTCTATGTATGAATTACCGTTAAAGTTAGTATCTGAATTACCTTCACCGCCGATCGTATCTAATAATTTAATTTTTCGAACACCAGTTCTATCTTTATTAACAATAGTCTTAATATCAGTTTTTAATACTTGTTGTCTATCTCTATCATTAATATATAAAACATTATTATTTTTATCTGCAGCAATACTTGTTATATTTAAAAATTTAAGTTGTTCATCAAGCCCTAAACCATCAGCACTTAAAACAAGATCAAATTTTGTATTATTTCTGTCAAGTTGATATGTAAATAAATATGAACTTGTACTAATAAATAAACTATACTCATCTGCAGATTTAGTGCTTTCTATCGTAACGGTATTTAAATTATCTGTATATTCTAATTGCTTATTATAACCTGATAAAGATACTAAACTAGGATCGAGACTTCCAGATATAAATCTAACATTTGATTCTACCCATTCCCATTGTGTACCGTTAACGGTACTTGATAATATAGCATATCCGTCAAATGTATCTGGTACTAAAGGATCTTTGATATTGTTAAATCTATAAAGATCGATAAAATTTTCATATAAAAGATTTAACTTAAAATTAATCGAATTTTTATTTATAATTTCATTAGGTTTAAAAATTATATCATCCAATGTATATGATGGGTTCAATGGGTTAAAGATAGATCTATCAAAAAACTTCGTCGAATTTATTATATCTGTGTTAATATTCTCAACTATTGATAATTCATCTTGTTGTAAATCTTTTGTTTTATAAAAAATGCCATCCTTAGAATTAAAGTAACCGGTGTAATATACACCATCGAATGCAAAGTCTCCGAGGTCTGCAAAACCTATTTTTTTCGACGCAGTAATTTGTTTATATTCATCACTTGACTGATTGATTAAATCTTGACCTATATAAAAATTTGTTGATATTTCATTAACTGACATAATATTTTTAATCTACGTTATAAACTAACTTTTGCTGTGATGGTGTTATTACCTTTACTGTTTGTTCTAGATAATCTTTTAATTGACCTTTAACATCATTATTTATGCTAATATCTTTAATGTTAACTTTAATGTAATTACTAACATTGCCTGGTATATTGTAATTAAACAAAGTATCAATTTCTTCTGTTTTATTTCTTGTAGCGCTAGGTATTCTAAAATATAATGGATCGATTGATTTTGTCTGTAATTCTAAATAGTTAATTAAACTAGTATCAAAAGAAGTATTGTGGATCTTTAAATTCTTTAATATACCACCTTTACTATTGTAAGATATATCTGTAACAATGTTATCAATTGGAGTATTGCGTATATTTTGAGTATTGATAAATAGTTCCGGGTAGATTATCTTATCTATTGGAATTAAATTTGGTTGAAAAGTAATATCTCCAATGAATATACCATTATTGTAGAGTCTTATAACACCACCATTAAGATCAAAATCTAAATTAAAATAGTTTTTAATATCAAGATTAGGTACTTCAAAAATAATTTCTACATTAGATATATCTTCAGAATTAATTGGCACTGTAATTCCGTCCCAGGCACTTAATGATTCTGCTGGGTTATTCCAATTAAATGAACTATATCCGTTAGCAGTAAGAGGTGGTCCTGCTTTATTCCATTCTTCAGTTAATATTTTAACATCTAATAAGGAATTAAGGTTAAATTTAAATACTAATTTATCTCGGTATAAATTATATTTTTCATCAATTGCATAGTAACCTGTGGGATTTATATGCGTTATATTATTACTAAGTTCGTCAAATTTTGTAGTTAAAGACCCATTAAAATTAATTATATCAGTATAATCTTGTATACTGAATCTTCTATTTATATATATACCATTTAGATATATCGAACTTAAAGTTGGTGATGTTGTAAAAATAGTACCTGGTATATTTTCATTAGCAATATATACCATCTTTTCAGATACATCTATACCGGTGATTGGTAATGAATAGGTTTTTTCTAATACACCTGTAGTAGCATTTATTTTATCAACCACAATATTTGAAGATAAGTCTCTTGCAAATGATAAGATTTTTAATTGATTATTTTCTTCTATAAAATCTAATTTATAGCCTTCAGCTACATCATCACTTAATTCAAAAGCAGATAGTTTAAACCTTTCTGGTGTAAACTCTTGAACAAAACCTTTACTTGCTGATAAATTAAAATATTGTACAAATAAGCGGTTTTGAACCGATTCGATATCATAAATTACCGAATCAATAGAATCTAAAATAGGGTCTTCGAATCGTGATGCTTCTAGTACATCAAATATAATACGTGCTCTACCATCTTGATTAAAGGTAAAAAACTGTTCAAATGCTGGGTTTGTGGCTGAATATGCTTGTATTAATGTAAAAAAATCTTGATCGAACGATCGATCTTCAATAACTCCACCGCTTAATATAGCTGATAGTGGGGTACCGAGAAACGCTTCACCTGGTATAAATTGTGTTGAAATAAATCTATTAACATTTTCTAACGAACAAGCTACTTCATCGTTAAGTTTTTTAGGTGTATTTCCAATTAAAAATCTATATCCAGAATTTTCCGGGATTAAACTTTGATATGACGCTGAAAAAGGATCAGATTCTAATTGAAAATTAAGTGCTATATCTTGTGTAGCTACTAAGTTATTTAAGTCTAAATTAATAATAGGCCCGTCTGTTATGTATTCATTAGTGAATATAAGTACATTATTATAACCGTAAAATGTTCTACTCTTATATGATTTAATAATTTCCGATATGAGTATATTATCACCTTGTTGATCTAATGGTGTTCTTTCAAGTAATATTTCACCAAAGTAATTAGTTTTTATTAATTTATTATCACATACTAAAATAAAATTATTATTCTGTTCAATATAAAGAACATCTAAAATATTTGCAGTACTTTCATAGGTATTAGCTCTTAATAATTTAAAATTATTATCGTAAATATAAAGTATATTTCCTTGAGGTATAAAAATAAACGGGGTAAAAAAGAAGTTATTCTTTAATGCAAAACCATCTTCATATAAATTACCAAATAATTGAAAAGAATTTAACGATGATAATGTATCTAATTCTAATTCAAAACCTATATTAAAATCTCTATTAGGTATTGATTGTATATCTAAATTATCGAAACCTTTTATATTATTAAGATTTATTTCTTCAATATTTTGTAATTGAACTGAAGATGTAGTAATTGTAAATGTATCTTTTAATAATCTATCTTTTTGACTATCAATATATTCATTAATTTGTTTATCATTAATCCGTTGATATACATACGATGCACTTGGTTCAAAGGTAAGATTGCTTACTAAATCATAATATATTAAACTAGATCCATTATTTTTAAAATATTCTGCAGCTTGGGTTGTACTATTGAATATATTCGATTGACCTGAAAAGGGTATTGTATATGATTCGTCATTTGGAATATAATATCTATCATACCAAATACCTTCTTCAATACCATCACCTTTTAACCATGTACATAAGTAAGAACCAAAAATGTCATTTTGTTGTAAGTCATTAATCGATTGGAAACCTAAAAGATCACCACTTTGTAGCACAAATAAACTTACATCATTTTGTAAAACTAAAAATTCTTCATCTTCAAGAAAACTATTCTGTAGATTGTTTCTATTACTATCTGCAAGTTTGAAGACTTTATCACTAAAGTAAGGATTATTAGCAGCAAATGAACCATTACCAGCTAATCCTGTATCATTAATATTAATTTTTCTAAAAGGGAATAGATTATCTGGCATTGTAAATGCAGTAAAATCTTTTGAACCTATTTTAAATTCACTATCAAAAAATGTATAATTTAATGTTATATTATCGAAATCCTTTTCTTTACTTTTTTGGTTAGTAAAATTTTGATATTCTCTACCTCTATATTCTTTATTATCTTCTGCATCTTCTGCACCTGGGCTGTATATAATATTATCACTTGATATATGATTTTTAAGGTTGAAAAAATTTAAATTAGTATAAGTTTTTTTTTCATCTGAACCAAAAATAATAAAGTTATATAGGGTATTATTTTTATCGATTAAATTAAAAGTAAATTCATCATGTTTTGTTTTTTGACCATTAAATGCTTTTAAATCGAGTGGTGATATATCGTCAATTATTTTATAAACTTCTAAATATAAAGTAGTAATACCACCGTTTTCATAATATAATTTTATACTACCTAAAGATGAAATTGAATTACTAAACGAATTGTATACATGTGAAAAATTATCTAACTTTAAAGTGTTATCTGTTTGATACGATGAATAAAAGGTATCTGAATCCCCGTCACCGAAATCAACATCTGCTCTATAAAGACTTAATCCGTTTGAAGATTGTTCAATGTTCTGTAAATCAAAATTAATATTCTTTGTACCTGAATATGCAAAAGTTATAGTTCTATCAAAATTGTCAACAGGGAACGACAATGAAGGAATAATTAAATCACTACCACCTGTTAAAAAGTTAAATGAACCTGGTAATTGCGCTATAGATGTTACTTCTTCTATTACACTTGAAATATCTGAATCGTTAAAGTTGGTAAACATATCATTACTCAACGGTATAACTTTATTATTGATAATTTTATAATTAAAATAATGAATTGCTATTGAATTATTTTTTCTTAAAAATGTCGTTGTTAAAATAAATGAATTATCATAACTATTGTAGTTTAATTCACTATTTATAATTTTAGTTAACGATACTTTTATATTAGATATAATACCATAACTTTCTAGAAAGTTAAAACTAAATGTGTCGAGAAAATAACTAGATGGTTCTGTATTTCGGGTGCTTATCTCATCTATAATTTTTTTACTAGTATCGTACCTATATAGTTCATAATAAAAAGTATTATTGCTAGATAGATTCTCACCTGATAGGCTTATATTAAATTTATATATAGAATTATTTTCATGACAATCTTTTGTTATAAAGGAAAGGTCTGGATTAACCACATCTCTTTTAATTATCAAAGGTGTGTTAACTTGTTCAATAAAGTTACCATCATATTTAAATGTATCGATAATTGAATATGTGCTTAGATCAAAACTAAATGTATCATCATATACATTAATATCTAATATATCTGAATTTATAATTTGATTATATAAAGTGTTATTAAATTTAAATTTATCGTAAATAGTTTTGAAATCAGAAGCTGATAAAGGTACTAAATTTTTATTAACTACATCTTTAATATATATTTTTTTAAAGCTATTTACTTTATCACTAAAACCGGATAGTTGTTCAATACCATTACCATATCTATTTTCAGATATATCAACAGTATTACCTGATTCAAATGCAGCATCTTGTATAACTGTTATATCAGATGAATTTTTAATTACCCCTTTATTAGTTATAAATTGAATATATTCGTTACCATATATATCTGATTCGATTTTATCAATAGAACCATAATTAGTTAAATCAGTTATCGAATCAGTAAAAGTACCATTATTAGTTATATTGATTCTTCTATTTTCAACAGTTTCATAAGAATGAAAATAGTGATTTCTTTCATCAGCTTTTACACATGTACGTGAAGAAGAAGATGAAATATTTTTATAACTACTTTTATCGAAATAGAAGTTAAAAGGGTTATCTCTTTTTGTATTACTTAAATTAACTATATCACCATATTGGTTTGGGTCAGGGAACACATAAACAAAATTATCTTTTAATTCGGGTTTTATTTTTCTTATATACTCACCATCAACTCTTAAAATAGAAAATTTGGTAGGGTTGAAATATAAACCTATTTCTCTTTCGAAACCTGATGGGTATACTTCTTTAGCTAAGATTGAGGCAAAATTAATGTTAAAGAAATTTTTGGCTTTATTTTTAGCTTCAAACAATCTACCAGAAACGTAATCCGTTTCTGTTGTACTTAGATAATAGTAATCAGTACCTACTAAATGTTCGGCTAGCTCAGCTTCATATAAAACTCTATATGTATCGGTATCAGTAGTAATTTTATAATCAATAAAATCGTCTCGCTGCAATAGTGAAGTATTTACTTCATTAAATTCAACTACTAGTTTGTAAGGGTTAAGTTCAGTTAGAGTAATATTATTATCATTTAAAACTTGAACCAAAGCTTTATCAATATCTAGGAATGCATTTGTATTTATATCATTAGTGATATATGTTTCATTTACATCAACAGTATCAGGATTTACGTCAAAATAATCATTAAAAGTGTCATAACCTAATTCAACGTCAATTCTTAAAGAAGATAAAGAAACCACATCACCGGTATAATCAGGGCTAGTAAAAAAGTTAGCTATATTATTTCTAATCTGATCTTTAACGCTTAAATTACTTCCTTTACTTTGTTTCTCTCTCAACTCTCTTTGAAAAGTGTTTCTTTTTTGTCTATAATAGTTTAATATTTCAACAATTTTATCTCTGTAAAAGGGTATAATTTTAGTAAGAGAATCATCATCATCTAAATCGATGGTATTGAAAAATCTTCTCTGCTCCTGAGTAGAATATTTTAATGTTAAATCATTAAAAAAGTTTTTATAAATTGCCTTTATATTTAGAGAATTATCTTTATTATTTTCGAAATCAGTATTTTTCCATTTTTCTAAATACTTTTTATATTGATTAAAATTTTCTAAATCATTATTATCAATAACCTTCACATAGTTAAGATACTCGATAAAGTTAAAAGGTTTATCGACATCGAATTTATCATCAGATAAAGTATTAGTTATACTATTATTAACTACATATTCTGTAAATTTAATCATCTTCTATAATATTTAATATGGGGTATAACTATTGTTATTCTTCTTCAGTACCTACACCAGCTACACCAGATAAAGATTCTGCATACGTAGCATCTATAGTAATTCCAGATTTTAATGTATTAAACTGAGGCGATGCAATAACTCTATTTTCACTATTAATGCCTTGATTTTTAGCTGAATTACGAGTACTTTCATTTGTATCAGTTAATGTAAGTGGTATATTATTAAACGTATGTGTATGTGGATATGTCGTAATAGAATCAGGTGTAGCTGGGGTATTAGCAATATTACCACCGAAAACTGTTATGATGGAACCACCGTATGAACCACCACCTGGTACTGTTGCCCAACCAATAGCTACTCCAGGAACTGTCTGACCTAAAGCTTGGGTCGTATTAGTTACTTGTGTTTCAGCTGGAGCGGTAACATGTTGTAAAAATGCTTCACCTTCAACAGATAAACCACCACCTATAACGACATTATTATTAACACCTAAACTACTATCTATTAAAACCTGTCTTTGTCTTTTATTACGCAACCTTAAAATTTCTGCACTTATATTAACAACTTTACCGTCAATGTTTACTTCATTTTCTGAACCAATGTTGACTTGTTGACCTGCTACGTTAGTTATACTACCTGATATATTAGTTGGTCCGTATGATTTTAAATTAATACCACCAGCACCTACCATAACATTATACCTATTATTAACGTTTAAATTATAAGTGCCGCCTGGTAGGTCTTGAACATCAACATATTCAAGTAATGGTCCAGAATCACTATTAACGTAAGTAGCATTACTACTTACAAGAACTTCGTTATTAACTAATTTACCGATAGGGTCAAATCTCACACTACCATAATCGTTCATTACAGTACCGATATTTTCTAATTTATTTTTACTGATTTCAATTATTTCACTTCCACCGAGACCAAAATCTCTTTCCTTGATCATTAAGTCAGCTTGAATTTTTAAAATATCATCACTTAAAGTTTTATCTTCTGAGTCCCAACTACCATCTTGAGTTGACGGGCTTTTACCATTACCATTAACGAAAGATTTACCAGACTCTGATGGCCAATCTTCGTCGGTGGTTCCAACTTTTAAACCAGCAGGTGATTTAGGATTAGTACCATCTTGTAGAGTTTTTAAATTATCGTCATAAACTGGTATACCTCCGCCTTGCAAAGCACCTGAAATATTTAAACCTGTACCATGGTAAAATTCTGAATTCTCAAAAGTATTGGAATTATTTAAAGCTAAGTATCGATTAGAATCTGTTACTGGGAAAGTTGCAAATGAACCTATTCTATTTTGCTGAATACTATTAAGCTTTAATATGATATCACCATTAGATTTAATATTATTATCATTTGTTCTTTTGATATCAAACAATTGTTTCTTATCTTGAATAACCCCGTATGCTTGTTTCCACTCATCAAAGAATGCCTCATTTAAGTTACCAATTTTTTTATACTTATCCCTTAAAATTACCTCATCATAATTCTTGCCAGTAAATTCATTTTTAAACCCTTTAACTGTATTAAACTCATCATTAATAACTAACTTTTGATTATTTTTAGTAGCGAGTTCCGAATTAGTATTGTTGTTTAATTCTTTAAATGACCCTGAATAGTGTGTTAGTTTAATCTTTTCATTGTGATCGGTATTGTTTATTTCAAAAGTTCCACCTTTTTGATTTAATACGTATTTGTTCCTATACGTTTTTACATTATAATCTTCTTCAGTAGAACCACTATCATAATTTTCAAACTTACCTGGGTAATCTACTTCATTATCGTATATGCCTTGCCAATCTTCTTTACCGAATGATGTACCTATAATTACAGGAAATTGTGTATTACCGTCTCTAAAAAATACATAAACGTGTGAACCTACACTTGGTATACCGAATGAACCTTTTGCTTTATTTGAATACGTATTAGGTTTATAATTAAAAGAATATGGGTTTATATTATTAACATTGTTACTATTATCACTAAAAGCATCACTAAGTCTAAAATTACTTTGATCGTAAATTTCACCACTCGATGTTGACCCGTCTGCACTTAAATTTGTAAATGAATTAGTATCAGATACAGTTGCTTTATTAGTATAATTATTATATCGTTTAGAAGTGTTTTCACTAGTTAGAGGACAGCTAACTTCAGCCCACGGTAATATGGTTTTTAATTTAGCCATTATAGGTTGCAGCTGACCATCGATTGATTGAAAAAATTTATCTGTATTACCCTCTACCCAATTTTCGTATACAGTTGGTGATAGGTGCGGTACAAATACTTTTACCCTACCTCTTTTTTGAGGGTCATTATTTTGAACTACTATGCCCAAATACATACTATTAAATTCTTTTTCGTTATTATTCATTAATTAAATTTCCAATGCTTTTAAATATTCTAAAGTTTCATTTTCTTTATTATATCTTTCCAAATTTATCTTTCTTGCAACCGGTCGTTTATCTTGAACGATATTGTTAATTTGTGTTGTTTGTAAGTCGATATTTTCAGAATTGATACTAACATTATCTATTAATTTATCACTATTAAACGAAAAATCTAGATTAGACGTATCTCCATCAATAAAGCTATCTATATTATTTTCAGTTAAACCTGATATTTGATTATCAAAAACAGTAGATTCAGTTATACCATTGAACGATAAATCAAAGATTTTATCTTGTTGTTGTTTCACCAAACCATTAACAAAATCTAATTGTAAGTCAGGATTAAAAGAAAAATCTCTAATTTGTTTATTTGAAAGATTATTTAAACTTCCTAAAACATCTAATGAACTTTTACCAGCAATAATACCGGCATCAATTTCATTACTAATATTATCTAACTGACTATCAATTACACCATTTATTTTACTCGTTAAATTCAAGTCATCTAAATTTATTTTTTTATACACATTAGATAAGTTTTTTGTAAAAGCATTTATATTATTACCAATATTCTCATCGATAGCACCCCAAAGTGCATTTAAGCTCATACTGCTTAAATTCGGGAAAGGTATATTTTTCAGTAGATTAGAAAAATTTAATTGACCGGTAATATTTGATAAACTTAGATTTAAACTAGTTCCTATAATACTTTGTATGTCAAAACCAAGTGCATTATTTGCTGTATTAATTAAAGAAGTTTTTACCATACTGCTCAAATTTTGGATCTTTGAAGTAGCAATATTTTTTAACCCTTTCGTTAGGTTTCCTATTATTCCTCCAAAATTTATATTAAGTCCGAATGCCATATAATTATTTACTTGATATACCTCTTTCTGTGTATATAATTGATATTATGTTAATATCACATGAAAGTCCAATTAGTATTTTAGATAAATCACAACAGTATAATGATTATGATTATGCTTTAGTTCATTTATTTGAAACTCACCCAAAGTATTATGAATACTTTAAAGACAGTGTAAAAAAAGGAAGAGAGGTTCTTTTAGATAATAGTATTTTTGAACTAGGTGAATCATTTGAACCTGGTAAGTTTGCAAAGTATGTTAAAGAGTTAAAACCTTCTTATTATATTGTACCTGATGTCTTGGAAGACGGTTATGCAACTATTAAAAGTTTCCATGAATTTACTACTAAGTATACAAAGCTACCCGGGTTAAAGATAGGAGCAGTTCAAGGCAAGACGTACGATGAAATAGTAGATTGTTATAATTATATGTCAGAAAATGCTGATTATATTGCAATTAGTTTTGATTTTAGTTATTATATAGTTACTGGTAAAGGTAAAACAAAACTTGAAAGATGGTGTGATGGTCGTCGTAGACTAATTGAACAATTAAAAAATGATGGGGTATGGAATAGTCAAAAACCTCACCATCTATTAGGTTGTTCTTTAGCTAAAGAATTTAAAAATTACATAGGCGATCATTCAATTAGATCTGTCGATACTTCAAACCCTGTTGTTGCTGGTATTAAGGAACTCCGATATACTGGTAACCTAGGATTAAATGAAAAACCTTCTATCATGTTAGCTGATTTAATTGACCATGAAGTTACAGATACACAGTGGGAAGATATTGAACATAACGTTTATTGCTTTAAAGATATTTTATACGTATGATTATAACATTTACAGGAGCTCAAAGTACAGGTAAGTCCACTTTACTTGCTAAAATGCAAACTGAAGAAAGATTTCGTAAGTTTAATTTTGTACCGGAAATAACTAGAGGTTTAAAAAATAAATATAAACTTAATATCAATGAGTCTGGTGATGAATTTACTCAGTTAATAACAGTCAATAGTCATTTATATAATTATTTTGATTTTAAAGGTAAGGATGCAGTGTTAGATAGATGCATTTTAGATGGATTTGTATATACTACATATCAATATTATATGAAGAAAATACCTATTGAGATGTATAATTATAGTGAGTATCTCTTTAAGAAATTGATTGGTGAATTAGATATTATACTTTATACAGAACCTGATATACCCTTAGTAGATGATGGAGAGCGAAGCGGAGATAAAGAGTTTCGTGATATAATAGTTAACTTATTTGAAGAAGCAATTGATCATTATAAAATAAACGTAATTAGATTGAATGGATCAGTTGATAATCGTATGAAAACAATTTATAATATAGTAGATAATTATGGCAAATAAAGAATTAGATAATAGTAGAATTAGTAAGCATTTAGGTCAAACGTCGCAATACAAGAGCACGTATGATTCTGGATTGCTTGTAAGAGAACCTAGGAGTAATAATCGAGTATATTTAAATATATTCGATGACGATTTACCTTTCGTAGGATCTGATACGTGGAATGCTTATGAATGTTCATTCCTTCTAGATAATGGACGACCTGTAACTGGTGTTATGAAGTGTGTATATCCATGCAGTAGTAAGTATATAGTTGAAAGTAAGAGTATTAAATTATACTTTAATTCTTTTAATATGACTAAAATGGCTGCTGATAAAGATAAAGCTGTAGTTGCATTCCAAGATACTGCAAGTAAAGATCTGAGTAGATTATTACAGACTGACGTTCAAGTTAAATTCCAAGATGGGGATCGCGTTAATAAGAAATTTGATAGCCCTAATAGTGAATGGGATATTGGTGATTACCATAATGTAGATTTACTTCAAGATGATAAAGATTTTGTATATACCCAATATACTGAAGATCCTAGTTTATTAGAAGGTGTTATTCGTGAAAGAGATTTAGAGCAGAAGTTTTATTCAGGTCTACTAAAAAGTAATTGCCGCGTTACTTCTCAACCGGATTGGGGAGATGTATTTATCTACATTAAATCAAAGACTGCTATTGATGCTCATAGTATTAAGAACTATGTTGTATCATATAGAGATGAGTGTCATTTTCATGAAGAGATCTGTGAATGTTTTTATAAAAGATTGAAAGATGCTTTTGATCCTTCTGAACTATTAGTAATGTGTTTATATGCTCGTAGAGGTGGTATTGATATTAACCCTGTAAGAGCTTCAAGTCAAGATCTTATTGAGAAGTATGCTGCTAATCTAATTGATCCGGAAGCAGTTCATATTAAAACTTCGAAGCAATAGTGGATGTTTTTATGATATAGGGTGTATTATGTTTTTTAGCATACTACGCTTATTTTATGACGTTTTATTATTAAACAAAAAAAGACCTGGTTCATTTCTGAACCAGGTCTTGAAGTGTTTAATCTAATAAAAGGACGTATTAACCGAAAAACACCGAGTTTGTACCTGGTGTAAACGCTTCACCGAGTCCTGTTACAATGATAACGTGGTAATAGAGATTTGCTCCGAAGATATTGTCTACGACACCATAACGTGTAAGCAAGCCTACGCGTGGTGCGAAGTCATTAGGACCAATTGTTCTCTGAACCATAACTGGAATGTATGGGCAGTAGATGATACCAGTGTCGTAAAACTCTGGACCCTTGTAACCAAGCAATGCATATTCAGGTGCAGTCGAAGGAGCAGCCGATAGATCGTTACCGATAAATTGACCTTCCGTACGAGTGTCTCTGTAAACATTGAAGCGACCACCAAGATTACCGATCTTAGCAACACCAACTGGTTGTGTATTAACATTACCTTGTACTGGTACCCACTGGAATTCAGGGAGCATTTCCAAGATAGCGCATACACGTGGTGTAGCTACGATGAAGTTAGCAGCTCCACGGCGATTTCTCACAGCGATTCTGTTAGCTTCTACGATTAATCTTTGATAGAAGTCGCGGTTACGTTCTACTAACCAACGGCCATCAGCAGAAGCAGGGCTCCAAGTGGAGAATCCTGTTCCTGCACCAGCGTTAAGAGAAACTTGAATCATTCTCATAAGCATTTCACGGTCGATTTCAGCCTGAATTTCATACGACATAGCGTTTGTCAATTCAGTATCGATATCGATACCATTCATGTTTTTGAGATCTTGTTCAAGTTCAACTGACCAGCGAGCGCCTAAGCGTCTAGTACCAGCTTCAACAGCAGTCTTCTCGAAAGAGACTTCCATTGTAGGGATGTTACCAGTTACTTCGAAGTTTCTAAGAAGAGCTGCAACACCATTATCTGCTTCATTGAATGCACCAAACTCTGTGTTACCAGAGAGGAATCCAGCAGATGTACCAGTGTAAGCTGTTTTAAGCTCTTGATAGCCAGCTTCTTTACCAGCAGCACCAGCTAAGACACCACCTTGACCTGCAGGTGAATTACCTGCTGCTGACTGACCATCGATGCCATTACCAAGTGTTTCACCTGAGTAACGATAACGAAGAGCAAATGCAAGGCCAACTGGACCAGCCATTGGTTGAACACCAACGATTTCATTTGTAATTAACTCGGGAAAAGTACGTCTAATCATTGGAATTAAGATCTTTGGCAAACGATAGTCACCTGAAGCGTACGAGTCTGTACCTGGAGTACCAGCTACATTACCAGCAGCTCCAATCGAAGCAGCATTACCGAGTGAACCATCACGACCAGCAACGTTACCGTCGCCAACGTAGTTAGGTCCAGCTTCTTTCAAACACCATGCCTCTTGATTTTCAAGTAGCATAGCTGTGTTTAAACGAGTGTGACTGTCTTCAATTGCTGCAACACTTTTAGAAGTGTAATCCAATACTGGAGCCCACTTTTCTAGAAGTTGTGCAGCGCGATTTTCATCGATATAAGCCTGTGTAGGTCTAATTGTATTCATAATTGTATTTTTCCTTTATATTCGACCCCAAGGTTTTAAAAAACCAGGAAACTCAGGAATGCCTAAACAATATAGGTAAATTCTAGTACTTTGATAGCTCTGATAAGTAAGGTGATGATACTTTTTCTTCAACAATCTCTTGTTTAGTATCTTCGTAAATTACTCTATCTACATCTTCTCTTGTACTTAAAGCTTCTTCTTTCAATGTCTCGAGCCTGTCGCCTTCTTTCTTCTTAAAGAGCTTCAATGTGTAATCAAAGTTTTCAGCAATGAACTCAGCGTCCTTACCTTTCATAACTCTATCTACATATTGCTTTGTTCTCTTATCAAGACCAGCAGTTTTTTGTTCGAGAACTAAACCAGCTTTAACTGTATTTAACTCTTCCTTTAAAACTGCATTTTCTTCTGCAACAGACTCAAGCTTTTGTGAAGCTTCATTAATTTGACTGTGACCATCCATAATGGCCTCTTTAATGCTTTCTTTTTCTAAAGCACTATCAACTGCTAGATGGCTTCTTAAGCCCTCTAAAATTTTCTTAGCTTTTGTGTTCTTTACAGCTTCTTGAACACTTTCAACTGGAATTTTTTCTTCCAAATAAACATCTAAATAATCAGAAATGCTTTCTATTAATTGTGTTTGAAATACTTCTGCTTCACTATCTAAAGCACTTTCATATTTTTCAATAACCATCTTTAACTTATTAGCTCTGTCAGTGTCAATAGCTTCAACTACTGACTTAAGTTTAGATGAATGATCTACATCAATTTTTTGAACTAGTTCATTAAGCTTTTCTGTATATAATTCATCTTGTTCGTTAAGAGCAGCTTCAACGTGGACTTCAACCTTATCGTTTATCTTCTGTTCAAAGACGTTTTCGATTTCTGATAACACTTCTTCATTAAGTGCACCGTTTGTTGCTTCAGATAAAATTTGTTTAATGTTCATATTTAAAATATATTTATATTATTATTTAATATCTTTTGTTCCATTTTCTTGTTAATAATGTCAGATAAATCAGAACTAGCTTTTTTATAGTTACGGTTCATAACATTACTAATAAAATTCTTTAAATTTGTTTTAACTTCTTTCATATTATTAAAGGCTTCTTAAGAATTTGATGATATTATCTTTTAAAAATTGATCTCTATTTTTTAAAGGCATAGTAGAAATATTATTTTCAAAGTTATCATACATTTCTTCGAACTGTCCATATTTATTTACTACGTATTGCTTACTTTCCAAGATACCATTTACGAAAGCTTTTGGAAAAGATGGATCTGCAACACAATCAATAGCTACTAATTTAAAATCTTTAACCCTATTAATACCATCTGACCCAGATTCAGGTATAAGTTGACCAAGAGCTCTTGAACTCATACCAACTCTTACACCATCATTAATTAGACTTCTAACTATCATACCTGTTGGTGTTGATAATACTTTACTTTTACCGTAAAATACATTTCCGTCTTGAGATAACTCTGTAACTAAATGACATGCTCTTTCAAGATCAACATCAGCTGTGGTTGGGTGATTTAACTCACCCATTGCTCTACCTGAACTTACCATATCTTGTTGGTAACGTTTTGTTTCACGTACCATTTCTTCTAATGGGTAGATACGTTTATTACGATTTACCCCTTCTGCCATCATATATGGACCTTTAATAAAGAAGTTTTGTTTACCTTTTGAATTACCTTCTTCGACAATATATTCAAATTCCTCTTTTGGAGCCGGTGTTTCAACTATAAGATTTAAACTCATGTATTAATTATTTATACAATGTTAAAACTTTTTAAAGAGAAACAACGATTTATTTACTTTATATTCAATTCTTTTTCTGTAATTATTAAAAACTTATAACCTTTTTTCTTTGCCCATTTATTAGCAGCTTCCCATTTTGCAGTATTTTGTATATACATTTTTTGTTCATATAAAATAGTTTTTTGTTTTTTATATTTTGTCTTTACTGGACGTTGAGTTTGTTTACTAGGCTTTATTTCAATTAAAAATTTATTATTAACACCATCTTTACCTTTAAAAACGATAAAATTATCTACAAAATATCTATGAACTTTACCATCTAAAGGGTTAACATATGGTATAATAATATTTTCACTCCCCCATGCTAGTATATTTTCATTTAAATCAGCCCATCTAAAAAATTTTAGTTCCCAACCTGACCTATAAACAGGGTCACCTTTACCTATATATTTTTTAGAATTAATTGGTTTAAAAATACCTTGTCTAAATCTTTTATTTTTTTTCATATTAATTTTATAAATATAGTTATGACATTTGAAGAAAAAATCATTAGTAATAGTGAAATAAGACAGAGAAATTTAATGCGACCAGCTAAAATAGCATCTGAAAAACCTGATACAGGGGTTACTATTATTAAAAAAGGTGCCTATTATCTTATAAAAGACTCTGCTGATATAACTATTAAGTATTTAACTTTAATGTGTTATGGTAGTTTTTCATCACCAATTACATCATTAAAAGGTAAATTTACACAATCTGAAATAATTGATTTTGTTGGTAGAGCTAAAGAAGAAAGCTATACAAATCAATTGTTAAGTGTTATCTTAACTGATATTGGCTGCACACAACCTATTACCCAGGTTATAGATGATGATAAAACTGATGAATTAGATTTAACTTTTACCGAAGATGAAGATGTCTACGGTGATTATGAAACAGAAAAAGATATTTCATCAACATCGACATCTACAACCACTGAAGTAATAGATATTCAAGATGCAAGTATAGTTATACAAAAACTTATTGAAGTTTTTGATGCCAAATAGTTATTTTTTATCCAACAAAGAATAATGGTGGGTCGGCATCGCCTTGACCTGGTGCAGATCCAGTCATTAATTGTTCTTCTAAAGCTGCTTTTTCTGCTAAACCTTGCGTCATAAGATCCGTAGAATTTAAACTACCACCACCAAATAGAGTTACATTACCATACTTACCTCTTATATTAGCAACTGCCATTTTAGTTAATGCTAATGAATATTGATATACCCAAAGCTCTTTTAATATATCTCTAATAGGTCTCTCGACATAACACGATACAACCCCGTAAAATCGTACGTTACTACTGCTAGCGTTTGGTTGTGGGTACATTCTTAAAATTTGCGTACGTTCATCAAAACTATATGAACGTTTTGTAGCTAACATTTTTTCTCTTGTTTCAAGCCAATTTTTTAAGGTATACCAACTAATTAAATCAAATCCGTAGTTACCCATAGCGTAACTAAAATATGTTTGCTGTGCTAATGTTTGTTCAATCGTAAACAAAGTATTAATACCAGTTGATGAACCTTCTTCAAAATCGGTAACAGCCATCACCTTACGGTAATCCATCAAATCATAATCAAAACTATTAATAAAGTTTTCACCATTACCAACTACACTACCTTTTCTTGTAAAATTATTCTTTACTTGAGGTACAAATAATGAACTAACTGATGGTACTTCATTAACAATCTCATCATAAAAATCTTCAGTAAAGATGTTATTTGCTGATATACCATTCTCTAAAGCTGATGATAAACTAGAGATAGAACTAAACAATGAACCGGGTATATCTGAAGTAGAAGTATATACTGTTTCGGAATTATCAATTTCTTTAGTAAAGTCTTTATTAGGGGTGTTTAAATCTTTTTGCTCTTTATAAGTGTCACTATTTTGAAGTGTAAACAAATCGTCTAATCTTATACCAAAATCTTTTTTATATAAGTTACTATCAAAAATAAGATACTCTTTTGTATAGCCAGCAAACTTACTAAAATATTCTACAGCTAAACTAATATTTTCATATAATTGATCTCTATGTATTTCGACATTTATAAACGGATAACCTAAGGTTCTTAATATTCTATCACTAAGTCTATTAAAATTATCTACTTTTGAATTGAGATTTGTACTTTGAAATCCAGATATTGGAGCTATTTCACATTTTAACATACAATTATTTAATAAATAATTATATGCCTTTCGTCAACAAAAATAAATCTTACTCTTTTAATATGACTATTGACACTTCTCTTGCTGCTTTATCAAGCTTGCAAGCTAGTGAAATTTTGATTTCGAATAAAACTGGAGAGAATCTTTATATATATGATAATAATTTGGTAACAGATGATAGGAGATTTCTATTAGAAGATAATGAAAGTATGGTTTTAAGAGGTATAACGAACACAAATGAAGTAAGTGCTAAAACAGGAGCTAATTCAGGATTAGTTTATTTTAGATCTGCTTATTTCAGTAATTTAAATCAGTTCTAATGATACCACTCATACCTAATAAAAATAAACTAACATTTGAAAGCTCAGGTATTGAGCTAGGTATTGAACCTGAACCTGAACCTATCGATGCAACCTATATAGGTTTGGAAGATAATAATATATTGGGTTATGGAGCAACTATAGGTTTAGGTTTAGAAGTTTCTCTAGATTAAATAAATAGACATTTTCTGAATTAATTCAGATTGATTGTGGTGATGGTACTACTAATAATCTAATATCTAGTACACTTACTACACATACATATTAATTTAATTATTTAAACTTCAGGTACCTCGTCAGGTGCTGTAGCTTCAGGTTCATCACCAGCTTCAGGAGCTACATCAGCTAGACCACCTCCGAAATCAGGCGGTGTATCAGCACTAATATCACCAGCTGGTATACCTTCCATTTCACCACCAGGTGCTGCAGCTTGCTCTAAATCGTCTCTCCAGTTAGGACCACCAGCACCGATTTGTTGCAACTCCCATTGGAATTCAGCATCTTTACGTAAGAACTCTCTATTTGCCTTAACATCGACATCATTCCACCCAAGGTATCGTTTTTGTGCATATGTATTTGAAACAAATTCATTACTAGCTAAGCTATTAAAGTTAGTTGCTTTTAATTCTAATTTTTGACTTTCTCTAAGTTCATAAAAATTAGTTGGTACATTAAACTCTAAATGTAAGTTTTGAGCTTTAAGATCATATTCGTTGAATAAACCTCTAAGTTTAAGGTGTGTTACAAATCCATTTTTAAGACCAGCTGCAAATTGCTGCTGCATACGAATAATAAATTTTGCAAATTTAAGCTCTTCTCTTAAAATAGATTCACCATCACTGAATTGACTGTCAGGGTTTAATCTATTTGTTGGTACTTTTAATGCTTTATAAAGTTTGTTAACGAAATACATTAAGTCAGCTAACTCACCTAAATTAGCACCACCGGCTAGCTGAGTAACTGATGTACCATCCGAACCTTGTCTTTTAGCAAACCAGAAGCTATCAAGCATAGATTGCGGGTTAAACTTTTGAACTTGACCAGATTGATTTGAATCAAAAGTCTTTTTACTCCAATATTCTTGAATAAGCTTTCTAAGATATGCTTCAGCCTTTGGTGGTGCCATATTACCAACATCAACATTAAAAACTAAACGTTCCGGTGCACGAACTAGTCTATATATTACTATAGCATCTTCTACTAACGAAAGTTGCCTATATGCTCTTCTAGCATTTTCAATAAAAGGTAATCTAAAAGTTTTATCTTGATTCCAAATACCAGAGTTTATATATGATATTTGATTTTCATCCATTGGAATGAAATCAAACTTTTCAATTTTTTCCGGTTTATTAGGGTCAAATATAGGTTTACGTAAAATATAACCTTTGATGATCATATTTTGTATATTATCATATATAGGATCAATTAAATCACTTGGTAAAATAACCGCTCCAAGTATACCATCATCAGTATAACCTTTATGTATAATATGTTCAAAATAAAGCTCACCTTCAATTAATATTTGTCTAAAATACTCAAAACCTTTCTTTTCTAAATCAAAATAATCAATATATTTTTCAAATTCATCTTTTATTTCTTGCTGCTTCGTTTGATCTAATTCAGTATTTCTAAATTTAAGATTAATTATATTACCATTTTCATCTTTATTAATACATTCATCGCAAATTTCATCTAATGCATCACTGATCTCAGAAAAAGCTGCCATTATACGATAGTCTCTTAACCTACCACCTTTATTTTCTTCTACATTAGCATAAACTAAAGAGTTATAATTACCATCGATAGCGATTTGACCACTACCAGTATTATTAAAATCGTTATTGTAAAAAATGGAGTTTTTAGCCAAAGCTTCAACTCTTCTCATACCCGTCTCTTCAAACGTATTATATTTCGGATTTAGATCTCCAAGTACTTTATTGAAATCTACAGATTGATATGGTAATTTATTTACTAAATTCTTTAAAAAACCAGATTGTCCTGAGCTATTTTGTTGGTCGGCCATTATTATTATTTAATACTTATTCTACTATAATAAACGTACTACTTAAACCTCTCCCACATAAAGTACTCATATATGATAAATCTGAAAAATCATAACCTGCTTTATTTAGAGGTATAAATCTCAATTTACCTGATGTAATAGATGGACTGTTAAAAATTATTGTATTATCATTTAGAACTGTAAATGGTATTGATTGACCTGAAACAGGTTCTTGTCTACTAAAACCAGATACGGAAGTTAAATTTGTATAAACTGTATCATTATTAGTACTAAATAAAACCGTTTCAGTATGTGTAAAACCATAACCATTTAAAATAATATTACCAGATGTATTTGGTGAGATGGTTAAATCATCTTGAAGTAATACACCATTATAAAATATATCTGTAATAAATGGTGAACCAGATAATTCAAAGGTTTTAATTCTATCATCTAAACCTGTCGATACTGGGTATGTATAGGTATTACCTGATAAAGACTCAAAATTATCATAATATTCTAATTCTGTTTCTGTGTGAAAGTTTTGATCAATAAAAAATATGTTACCAGATGGATCATCTGTATCTTTAAATAACCAACCTTTAATTGTAAATGTTGTATCAGCGGTAACTCTTGCTTTCTGACTTGCATTTAACTCAGTAGGGTATTTCATACCAATATTACCATCCCATAAAACTTCACTTCTTATTTCTTGATCTACGCTTAAATTAAATGCCTCTGGTACTTTCCATGAAATAATTACATATGGATTGCAGAAAGGTACAAAATTACTTAAAATTTGATCCATATCAGTTTGATATCTAGTTAATACAGAAACTGATAACGATACATTGACCGGTACAGGTGACTTAATATGCCGAGATACCTTTTCTTCACCTACATTACCTTGATAATAAAATCCATCTAATTTATTAAAAACTCTATTTTGATCTCTAGATATATTTGTAACATTAACCGATACAACTGGTAATGTAAGGGTTTTATTTTCATTTATGATATCATAAAGAACTCTTTGTTTAGGAGCATATACATACCTAACATTTATTTTATCTTTTTCTTTCCTTTCTTTATTAAATCTACCAATGACGATATCATCGAACGCAGCAACAAACTGCGTAAGCATATCTTTAATTTCGAAATAAAATGGTCTAGCTCTCACTTAATTATTTATCCCAGGGAAACTGTAACCAACTGGTAGTATATACAGTATTACCAGAAATAGTGTTTGAATCTTCAAATTCTGTACCATTTCTCTTTATTAAACTGGTAAAATAAACATCTCCGCAGTCAATATTATATTGAGATTGTAATATTGATCTTACTATCGTAAAGGTCTTACCACTATCATTAATATCATCAACTATTAATATTTTTGCCTTTTTATTAATCTTTTCAGGTTTTTGATATACTAGTGTATCGATAAACTTTCCATCGTCTTCTCTTGTACTAATACCTAAGTTTTGTAGGTCTAATATACCTAGTTTATAACTTAAAGCTGCACCTGGTATAAGACCACCTCTACCTAAAGCAATTACACTATCAAATTTAATACGTCTATGTTGTATTTGATCCGCTATACAATTAATTAAAAAATCTATATTATCCCAGTCTAGTTTTAGTATATCTCCCACATACTAATTATAGTATATAACTTTAAGAAATCAAGCCTTTTTTCTTCATTTGATCTATAACTGATACGTAAAGATCTATTTTACTTTTTAATATAAAACCGGTTACATTTTTATCAACTAAATCATGTATATCATTCTTTAGTCTTTCTAATAATTTACCTGCTTGACTACTGTCAATCATACCATACCCTTCAATTTCTATTTCTTCATCACTTATACCATTAGGTGTATATGGTGAGCCTTTAATTTTTACACTGCTTACAGTTGGTATACCATATTTACGGTAAGACTGGCCTGGAGATGCTTCCCCAGGTCTATATTTTAAATTACCATTTGAGTCTCTCTGTTGCATATGACCTATAGCTGATTGATTTAAATTACTTTCATAAAGATTAAAAATTTTTGATTGATCACTCATTATTATTATTTAATATAAAAAAATTTAATAAATATATTAAAATGGAAAAGTCTATTACTTCCTTTCGCTCCTTTTTGGAAAATATTAATTTTGCTACTTTTTTCTTAGCAGCACTAGGTGCTTTATCTGCTTTATGGTTGAATAGTAATTATGTCTCTCAAGAAGTATATATAAAAGATCAACAAATAATTAGTTTAAAAATTGAAAGCTTAGAAACAGAAGCACAAACCTTACGATTTATGGCTCAAACAAATCAAAAAGAAATAAGAGAAATATTACCTATAGTATCAAAAATTGAAAAATTAATTAGCAATATGATTACACCGAATGGTAATATTATCATAACTGATTCAATGAAAGAAATGGAAGTTGATATTGCTGAGATAAAAAAAGATATCGAGTATATGAAAGCTCGACTATGGCCTTTAGATAAAATTAAATAAAATTATTAAACTTTTCAACTAGATCTTCCCATTCAACACACTCTAGTTCATATACATTTTGAGTATACTTATCAGTCCTATCATTAACGTCTTCCTCACTATAATTTAGTTTTTTACCAGATACATTCTCAATTTTACACTGCACCCAATGTCTATATTCATGCACTAGACTAGATAAAAAGAATATACGGCGTTGTTTTAAAGTTTTACAATCGCTACAATTCAAAGCTATTTCTATCTCATCTTCATCCCAAAAGTATTGCGAATCAACACCTTTAATACCTTTTACATCTATATCATAATGCCACCATTTTCTGGTATTTTTCAAATTATTAGTATGGTAATTCAGGAAATTCTCTAATTTATACTTACTAATATTATACTTTTTGAACTTCTCTCTAATACTTTTACTGCAATTTAGTTTAATAGTAATCATATAATACATATATTATATCACAGTTCCCATAAAAAAGGTGTCACCTTTCCGGAAACACCTTAATATTAAGGATATAAATTAATTCTTAAATATAACCAAGATTGTATAATCTACGTATCTCAGGCCCTACACTATTATTACCTATTGAAGTAATTGTTTGGTCAGCTATATTACCAGATGATAATACTATAAATTCTAATGTAAATCTAGCTGCTAATCTATTTTCATCTATAATTGCAAATTCCTTACCCACGTAACCTACATCCACAAAAATTATGTATTGACCACCATCCCATATTACACTTGCAGCTGATGTTATACCTACCTCAGTGCTTTTATCACCGTTAAATAGTATAGATGATTTCTGTTGACTTGGTAGAGGTAGACCAAGCGTCAAAGCGGATACATTAAAACCATTTATACTTAGAGTATTTGTAAATGTACCCTGATCAGTATAAGATTTTATACCCATACATTTAAACGTAACCTAAATTATAAAGTCTTCTTAATGTAGGTCCAACAGAATTATTACCTTTAGCAGATAATGCAACAATTTCACCACCTGTAGTAGCTTGTGTAAGTGTTCCTTGAATTGCTAATCTATCGGCTGTAATAACTGAAATTGTTTCACCAACATATCTTTCAAAGAAAGAAACTTCAAATGAAAGGTCTCTAACATCATCATTAATTAATGCTGTAAAGGGTCCTGCTTCACCTACTAAAGCTTCTTTCTCAGTAAATAATACTTTAGCTGCTGGAGAGTCGATTGCACCTCCACCGACTGCTGTAATATCGATACCTGAAATACCAGTGGTACCAGATTGTTCGTCTCCTAATAAGAAGGTTGTTTCGTTAAAAAATGCTGTATTGTCTCCGAGTGCCATGTAATTATTTAATCGTTTAGAAGTTTAATCCGCGCAGTTTTGCTCTTTTTTCTTCAAGAGTTAAAGTACTAACAGGGTTCTTAACCTCGCCTATCTTAGCAACTTGTTGTACTAGCTTTTCTTTAGCTAATCTCTTATCAAGCTCTACACCTTCTTCTCGAGCTAGCTCTTCAAGCGAATCTTTATCTAACGATTCGATATGCTTTTTAAGCTGTTTTACCATTTTAGATTTTAATAAACGTCGATCGAGCTCGATATCATATTTACGACCAAGCTCCTCGAGTTCATCCTTAGATAGTTTTTTTAGATTTTCCATTTTAATTATTTATTAAATTCGGCAACTTGAAACAAAGCGCGCGAGAGCGCGAGAGAACAGTCGCGCTGATTTCCCGCATACAAGTAAGTCGCTGATTATTGTCGACTTATATAATAACCAAATTTCTATTATACCTGGTTACCCCAGTAATATAGTAACTATGGAATTTATAAATATCGTATATGAGAACTCTGATAATCTCAATACTGCTTTCTATATTACTAACCTCTTGCAAGACTATTCCAGGTGTTGACCCAGATATTGAGTTATTTTTACAAGTACCGAATTCAGAGTTTATTATTGTATGGTAAATTAATACCCTCTACAAGGGTGGGTTCCTGATATAGAAAAGCCCGGGGGTTATATAGTATTTTCCCGCGCGCATAAAATTTTAGTTGGCATGGTATATTACCTTTGTTTATTCCCCGCTCTATATATAGGAAAATTCGCACGTTAACTTCTCTGAGCGGGGTACCTCTCTGCGCAGAGGGGTGGTCAGCAGACAAAAAAAGGGCCTAGCTCTCTCGAACTAGACCCTCCACAACAACACACACTAATTAAATTCCAAATGCCCTTCGCATATCCTCTAGAGTATCATTATAGTTATCATTGACCGTGCCGATCATAGATACCATCTCTGGATTAAATTTATCACTGAGCAATGCAATGACTGCTCGTTTAGTAGCCTCTTCACGGCTTGCCTTTATTACAACATCGATGGCATTGCAAAGCTCGCCGATGGTTAATGTCTCTTTTACTTCTTCTTGTGTGTTGTTATTTTCCATACTACTATTATATCAGAGTTCCTATTTAAAGATCTTGATCAAGGGTTGCTAGCCTTAGTGTTAGATATAGAATCTTCATCAGCAAGTCTATCCATCTCCTTCATGTATTCTTCAACTTGATCACACTCTTTACGAACGCAAGCAATAGCTGCTTGGACATATTCAAAGTCAGCATCCATGAGTGAGTCGTCTACTACCACCGAGAAGAGCCTCTTGATTTGTTTTTCTGTCCGTTTATCAATCATAAAGTGAATGAGCAGTTTATCCTGATGCTCAGCAGTCACAACACACACTAATTAAAATCCATATTCTTTGTTATGCGCAACGCCCTTGTCGTGGGCCTTATCAGATAGCTTCTTAAGCTCCTCTTTCATATATTGCATAAGCTCTGGGTCAATGTCAAAGCCTTTCATCCGAGCATTTGTCTCGAACGTTTCAGCGAAGTGCTTTAGACCTCCATCTAGAAGACCGTAAGCATAAGGGTAAGATACTGTGTTGTTATTATTTGCCATACTATTATTATATCTGAGTTCCAATTAGCAATTCTTAAGACGAACCATCACGTCCTTGTTTTCTTCGAGAGTTTGAGCGAAAAGAATATCACAAAACGCTCGCCATTCTTCTTCAGTAATGATCCCTTCATGGAGGGCAAACCATGCTTTTTGATATTCGTCGTGTGTAATCTTATCTTTCATATTACTATTATATCGAGGTTCCTATTTAGCGTAATCTACGAGCTCGTCTCCGCACCAGATGATCCATTCATCTGCGCCTTGAACAAACTTATAAGCATCGCGAAGACCATCTCGATCTTTTGGGAAGTCTTGAACCTCCTCGAGCCTCTCACCTTGATCGTTGAAGCGGACTATAGTGGCAGTGTATTGTTTTTCCATACTATTATTATATCTGAGTTCTTATTCTAACCCTCTAGAGTGTTACACAATCTCCGAATAAGGTGACCATCGTGACCTTGTTTGTGAACCACCTCAAGAATCATCTCCTGCGAGACTAAGTCACCCTTAAAGGCTTTCATTATCTCAGTAAGAGTATCACGAAGATGTTTCTTCTCGTCTCTATTCTTCACTGCGGCATCGTGTGCAGTGTTAGCTTCATCTCTGAATAATCGGGTGTAGTGTGGTGTGTCGTATCTGCTCATATCTATATTATATTACAGTTCCATTAGTTTGTATTTAATTCCGTCAACCTCGATGACTTTACCAGCGCAGGATTGGCTCTGAGTTTTGCCTTTCTTATAGCCATCGCTGTCCTCGTAGTAGGTCTTGTTGCCATTAGCATCGTATTCACGTCTCTCCCAGTCGCCATTGCTGTCCT
>Ga0228668_1000150_pt1 | contig 32938 bp, 27 predicted proteins | sample 82DmetaG_FD_182701 | JGI IMG/M metagenome (GOLD analysis project Ga0228668, IMG submission 182701) | Seawater microbial communities from Monterey Bay, California, United States - 82D | ecosystem: Environmental > Aquatic > Marine > Coastal | place: USA: California | collected 2016-10-10
AAATTCTACATCTTGTATCAGTTTACTTATTTTATTTAACGTTTCATGTGATATTATAGTAGGTGTTTTTTTGTAGTGACCATATGGAATATTATACCCATTTGGTCCTTCTCTATACATCCCTCTAAAACACAATTTATTAATAATCATAAATAAAGCACTACATTCTATTGTTTCTTTATTTAAAGTATTATATTTACTCCTTAGCCAGTAGTAATAACTTTCTTTTGATGTAAATGCTTCTTCTTTATTTTTAGGTTTACGATTTATGATTTCTCCTGTTAAGCTGTTATATTCATTCATATATTGTTCTATATGAATAAATAGTTCTTCTTTGTTTTGTTGAATATTTTTATAAACATAAATCAACGCTTTATTTAAATCATAAGCAAATATCTTTTTTTTAATTTTAATTTTATTTTGTTTTTGTAAAGATAATATTGCAAGTAAAACACTTCCACCACCTAAGAATATTTCATGATAACTTTCAATTGAAGTTGGCAGTTTAGATAATATTTTATCTAAAATTTGCGTTTTACCTCCTACCCACTTTAAAAATGGCTTTTGTAATATAATACTCATTATTAATAATATAAATATATTAATATCATTAAATCAATTTTAAATTAATTTTAAATAAATATTAAGGTATTTATAAATTTATAAAATTGCTTTTATTTTTGAACCAATGTTATAAATTATAAAAATATATGAATAATAACAAATTAGTAAAACAAACCAAGACTACAAATACTACAAATATGAATAGCGAGAGAATATCATTAACAATGGCGCCTGGTGGTGAAAATCATAGGGGTAATCAATTAATAGGGAGGATGCCTATTAAAGGTGAGGGGTTTAAGTATAGTGATATTGATATTATGGGGGAAAAAATAAGAAAAAGTATGGGTGATAATGTTGAAGTATTGAACCTTAATAAATTAAGTGGCGTAGAATTTATTAATGGTTTAAATAATGAGGATCAAGCAAGAGTTCTTATTTTAAGGAATTGGGCAAGTAAGGATAAGACTGAGCAGATTTATAAGGAATGTGTAGAAGATAAGTGGGATAGTAAGTATTTAGATCCTAATAAGTATAGGACAGAAATTAAGGATGGTAAGGAAGTTAAGGTAAGAGGCAAAGTATTGAATAAGCTCGCTCGCACAAACCTATGCTATGTGGCTGGTATGAGTCAGGAACCAGAATATATTGAAGGTAAGGGGACTATCATTGACCTTAATTCCAAATCCACCTTAAATAGTGAAGTATCCAGATTAAGGACTACATTACAAGAGGCTTTAGTAGAAGGAGGAAGTGATAGTAAAGTAGAAATTAATGTAGTTGAAGGAAATAGGTATTATGACCTTAAAAAAACTGGAATAGGGTTTCATGGTGATACAGAGCGAGTAGTAGTTATATGTTTAACTATAGGGGGAGGGGGTGGCTATCCTATGCGATTTCAGTGGTTTAAGGATGGTATGCCGATTGGAAATAGTATAGACTTAGCATTAAACGACGGGGATGTTTATATTATGAGTGAAAAAAGTGTAGGAGCAGATTGGAAATTAAGGAGTAAATATACCTTAAGGCATTCTGCTGGAGCAGAAAAGTATAGGTCCTTAAAAAAGTGGGAGAAACGTGCTGCTAAAAAGGCAGAAATTAAGGGTAATATTAAAAATCTTATTAAAAAAGTAGAAAATAAAAAAATAAATAAAAAAGAAAATAAAAAAATAAATAAAAAAGAAAATAAAAAAATAAATAAAAAAGAAAATAAAAAAGTAGAAAATAATAGTGAAGCAATGTTAAAAAAGAAGGAAGAGGCCTTAAAAAAGAAGGAGGAAGTAGCGTTGAAAAAAAAGATTAAAATGGAGAAAGCATTGGAGAGAAAAAAGAAAAAAGAGGAGAGAGCCTTAAAACTTAAGGAAGACAGAGAGGCAAATCCAGAAAAGTATTATAAAAAGGCACTTAAAAAATTAAGTTGGGATGACAGTAGAAAAGGATTTTATGAATGGTTAGCAGTTCAGGCTGAATATGAATGTGCTCCGAATCATGAATATTTTAAGGAGTTTCAAGCCATATGGACTGGCAAGGCAGATAATTTTAGTAGTAAAATGGATATTGATGAGTTTGAAAAACATAGTACATTTTATAATAGGTTATGTGAGTATATGGAATTTATGTAAATAGTAAGAGTAATAAGTGAGAGTGATAAGTAAGTATAAAAATATATTATTTAATTTAATTAATACATTTTTATTTAATACATTTCATCCCCATCCATATCACCATAGTCATCATCTTCTCCCATAGCCATCATATCTTGCATATTCTCTTGTTGAACCAATCTATCTTCTGCTTCGTTTCTCATCATTTCATCCATCATTACTTCTTGTTGAAAAGGGTCAGCTACTCCATCTTGTTCCATTTGACGATTTTCCACTACATTTCTCATATTATTTTTCTTATTTTCTTGTTCTATTTCTCTATCGTATTGAGATGGATCATAAATATACAATGCTTTTGTTTGTCCAATATTCCAATCACCAAGTCTTAAATTTTTCATATAGTCCTCTGATTTTCTATCTTCTTTACTCATATTTTTTAAACGCTCTACTACACCTGTTTTTTCCATTTCTTTTATATTTAATACATTATTCTGTATCTCTTCCATTGATAAATTAATAGATGATTTTTGATATTGAAGAGTTTCCAATATGATAGTTACTATCTCTCCCATTTTTTCCTTTAATGTTTCATTACTCTCTTCAAATATATTATCTTCTATATCTGGATTCTCAAATGATTTATTTGTTTTTACCATATCTTCCACATCTACATAATTAATAATTGCTTTTAATATCAAATGCTTATACAATACTTGACTAATTGTTGTATTTAATACTGATTTTTTAATACCGGAATGTCCAACAATATCAGAATAAATAGGTATATACTTAGCAAAGTCACATAATACTTTATTTTTTTTTACTAACTCATTTAATATATCCAATACATCTTCATCGTCACTATATTGAGAAAACTTATTTAATTCTCTTTGAATTACTTCTTCCAATTTATTATTATGATATACACTAAATTTCCAATGATTTGGCATATTGTATCTAAGCTTATCATACTTAACTTTACCCAATATTATCTGTGGATATTGACAACAAACATTCATTAACACTTTTCTTAAAAATTCTATAGAAAACAAAACAGTTTCATCTTTATCTGTTATAAATTCCAAACCTTTTCTATTTTTAAAATCGTCAATCTTTAAAATAAATTCAAATAATGTTTTCTTTTTAGATTTTGTTTTCTTAATATGATTATGTATTTTAGAAGATAGTTCTTGATTTTTTTGAAACAACATCAATACCAAATCATTAATATCATTATCAATATCTTCCGTGTAAACCAAATCAAAGTTATCTAATACTTTTTTTAATTGTTCAATAACATCATCATCTAGTATTTTATAATTATTTAATTCTTCTTCAAATGTAATTTTGGGAGAGATGTGTGTATTATTAAACCCTTGTTGAATAATATTTCGTTTTGATATTAATTCTATTAACTCAACTAATGAATCACTTGAATAATTACTGTCTTCTTGTTTCATTTTTTTTATTTTTTCACTTAAACTATCGTATTTATCGAAACTACTCTCATTTGTTACACATAAACGTTGTAGTTCATCATCCAAAATAGCCCCAGTATTATATTTACAATATTTAATAAAACTTAGATAAATAGTTTCTTCACTATATCCACTATCTATTTTGGGATAAATTAATTTGGTATTTTTATCACTATAAAGATATGGAGCTTTTGATAATTTTCTATAATCATTATATTTTTTCATCATCTCTTTAATTTCACTGTTTCGTTGAATGATTAAAGGCTCTTTTTCTGAAAAATAATTGAAATTATTCCTCGTTTCATTACAACAAGCATTTTCCAAAAATGGTATATTATTTAATGTACTTAAAATAATATCTTTATTACTAACCACTCTTTCCATATCTTCTTGAATTAAAAAAGATTGATTCATTACTTTCCCTAATAATGAAAAAATATATGAAAATTGACTAATATTTCCCTTGGCTATACTTTCACTTAATAGTTTATCAAAATTATTAGATACACCACGAGTGTCATCTACATTTACTTTATTTAAATGTGGAAGAAATGTTTCCCACGTTTTTATATCAAAATCACGTGTTCCTTCAATTAATTCCATATTCAATATCATCCATTCTCTTTTTTCTTCTAATTTATTTACAATATCTATTTCAGTTAATATTTTTGTTTTCATAAACTTAACAACCTTTTCGACAAATTTTTCTCGTATCTCATTAAAATTAGATCTTTTTGTAGACGGTAATACATTCCAAGGTCGAACACTACTTTTTAATTTTAAAAACAAACAAACAATATAAGAAACTATCGAATTATCACCAGATTCTTCAAGAGGGAAACCATCAAAAGACATAACACATCCTTCAAATGTTGGAGCATAATCCAAATGTGGTGTTAATAATTGTATAGCAATAACATATAACCCAATTAATAAAAATATTTTGATTTCATCTTTATATTTTTTATAAGAATGCTTCTTGCCTTTTACATTTTTCATTTTCAATAAAAACTTTTTCTCACTCAAAACATATTTTTTCATAAAATGTATCATATATTTAATTATAAATTCATGTTGTTGTTTTGTGTTGATTTTTAATTTAGTATCTAGAGTTTTTAATTTTTTTCTTATATCCTTTTTAAAGGCCATATTTTTTTGATTAGGATTGTTATTGGAAACACTAGTAGATACTACAATATCTTCTTCCTCTTCCATAACTTCTCTGGTAACACGTTTAAATCCATTTGCCTCATATCCTTCATTCTCATCATATTGTAATTTTTTTATTACATATCCACTGTATTTATCTACAATATTGTCCCCATCAGCAGTCCCTCTTATTTTTTCAACTTCACTTAAAGATTGTAAATAAGTGCCGGTTTGAAATCCTAAAGCCAAATCATTATAAAATGTTGGTAGTAATGGAACATTTGTTTCAATACAATAATACCAATATTGTGATTCATCATTAATAGAGGTTCTACAATAATTATTAATAAACATTAAAATATGGTCCATTTTTGATGATAAATCATATTCTCCAAGTATTCTATTTTTTAGATTTTCATATGGAGATACAGTAACTTCTTCAGCAGATAACATTTTTCCAATGTTTATTTTTTGAATATCGTATTTTAAATTTCTTTTTTTATTAACATTTTTCAACATAGGAGCCAAAGATAGATGAAAAGACTGTTTGTTATTAATTTTATACATAGTATTAATATTTCTTTCATTTTGCTGTTTTTCATAATGTTTAATAAGTTCTTCAATTGATAATTTATTAACTTCATTTTTCTGTGTTTCACTATTGACACATGTCTTGTTAATTTTTAAACAGTTAGATTTTAAATTACAAAATCCCATTTCTTCTATTGGTTTATTATCCATTTCTTCATCCAATACCCATTTACTATTTTTTCTAATATAATAATGAAGATCAAAACCATTTGGCTCTAATATAGCATAATCTCCTTCTTGAACACTTTTATATCCATCTAACATACTTCTTGCATCTATGATTGCTTCACTTCGGTTAACCCCAACATTTTTCTCAAGATGTTCTACTAATTCTTCATAAGACATTGTTTCTTTTGCATTTAAATCATCACCAATATCATAACGGGTAGTATCATATTTTTTATCATACATTATGTTTTTGTTATTATCTTGTAATAAATCGTCCAAATCAAAATATTTTTTTGATAATGTTACATCACCCATAGTTGTAGGCTCACATTCACTATTTTCTATGTCACCTTCTTCCAATTCTTTTTTTAATTCAATTAATACATCAGGATTCAAATTATCAACACGGTCTTCATTATTTAATTTTTGGTGTATTTCTTTTGCTATAGATCCCATTAATACTCTCCCATCATCCAATAAATACATTTTATTTAAAAATTCAATATCAGACTCTTGATTGAGACTATATAATTTTTTTAAATTATCTGAAGCATAAAACTTTTCAATAAAGCTGATCTTTTTATAATTTTTTATAAATTTAATATAGTTATTATATTTTATAATATTGTTAATTTTTTCTTTTTTATATTTTTTTATTTCTTTCTCAACAAAATCTTTAATATTCAAATAATCTTTATAAACAATATCATTTTTATAAATACGATATGGGCTAAAATATTCACTTATTATATCCATAGACATACCATTTACAATATCTCCTTGTAATTTTTCAAATAATTCATTTACATTTAATCCTACATTATTTTTTATTGATTCCCAAGCATCTTCTTTATTTTCAAATTTTTCTGTATTTGCATAATGATATACTACATTATTAAATATATCTACTGGTGTATTCATATCATTAAACAAAACTTCTGTATCTTTATTTAATATATCACTGTAATGTAACTGGTTATCATGATAATTTACTTTTTTCAATAATGAATTATTAACATCATAAATTTTTGAATATTCCATCATATCATATGGTAGTGTAATTATACCTTTTACATAAACTTTATCGTTATTTGTAATTCCAACTCGTTCTGTATTTGGTTGTAATGTTTTTGGACAACCAGGACGTTTCATAGACGAAGGTTTAATTTTATTCAATCCCGCGGTTGTTTTATCTATTACAAATCTTGTTTCTCTAATAGTCGAAAGTAAAAACATCATGTCTATAATAGTAGTATAACTATTGAAATCAGTCGTATGTTCAACGATTACATTATTATTATAACTATCTGTACTGTAAACATAATCATTTGTATCTGGTTTATCGTAAGTATTTAAATCTAAATTTTTGTAAAAATAATCATATTTATTTTGTTCATCTGGAATAGAGTTACTTTGATAATTATTATTAAGATTCATTGTATTTTTAACATAATTAATAGTTAGTTTAGATTTAAAATCATCACTTTCATAAAAATCTAAATCTGCCTTTTGAAAATAAATATGTTTTTTATTTGTTACAACAGGTAACGCCCAATATAAACTATCATTATTATCATGTAACACTTTTTTAACTGGTTTATAATTTTCCGTTTTTAATATGGTTTCTGAAAAATATCCCAAATCATCAAAAGCTGAATATTGCTCTCTTAATTCTTTATATCTTTCCAACATGGTATGTATATATCTTAAGTATTTTGGCGTTCGTTTTGAAGATGGAACACTGGCTAATAAATCATCCATTAAATCAGAAATTTGGTCCGTAATATCAAATACTTTCTCTCCCTCCGATACTTCAACCTCTTCGCTAATTTCTTCTAATTCTTCATCTAAAAATTCAATATCTTTTAAATCAATCAAATCTTCTTCTAAATCTACCTTTTCAGTAGGTTTAAAATCAATATCTTCCTCATCCTCTTCTACTATTTCACCATCTTCTACTATTTCACCATCTTCTACTTCTGATAAATGTCTATCTATTTCACCATCTTTTATAGTTACACTTTGTTCTAATGGTTCACCTTGTTCTAATACTCCTTCTTCTTCCATTGCTGTCTGCTTTGGAGGAACAAAATCTTTAATAGATTTAATAGGTAAATCTCTTGGAATACCTTTGTATTCGAAATCAATATATAAAAATTGATTATCTGGATAACTAGATATTTCTATTCTATATTCTTCCAAATTTGTAATTTTACCATTAATGATAGTTGGAACTTCACCCCCAAATTCAATTGTAACCCATCGGTTAACTACAAGATTGTTTTGTCTAGCAAATCCTTCCTTTTCAGGTTTATACAATACAAGTATCTTTTCAATAGATTCTTCTGTTAAAAACCCTTCATTAATGTTTAAAATTTTTTTACCAAGTGTTTTTTGCTCTATTAACTCAACAATGTTTTTATCAATGTAATTGATCATAAAAATTTTATTATCCAATTCACTGTTATTTGGAGCTTCTATCTTAATAATTTGCCCCAATGATAAAAATAATGACGCTGACATTTTTTTTTCCATTGTCTTATAAAATAATTAGAAATTATATTCAATATTATTAAGTCTTAAACATTTAATAAAATTGATTTAAAAAAATAAGTACAATAATACATTATTATTAACCATGTACAATTTAACCGAATACTTTGATTTTAAAAAGATTAATGATAAAGAGTATTGCAACTCTAAACATTTGATTGTTAGAAAAATTGGAGATTACCATCTTATTAAATATAAAAAAAATAAATTAAACCCAACCAATCAAGAAACTCTTGGATTATTTCGTTCTGTTATAGTAAATGATGAGCATATTGTTTGTTATGCTCCACCTAAATCATTAACAGAAAATCATTTTAATGATTGGGCAACTACCGAAAAAGGCAAATATCTAGCTCAACCGTATATTGAAGGAACGATGATAAATTTATTTTGGTCAACTGAATTAAATGATTGGGAAATATCTACAAGAAGTAATATTGGAGCTAATTGTTATTATGATATGGACCAAAAAACCACATTCAGAACCATGTTTTTAGAAGCCATGATACATTGTAATATTGAATTTGAATCGTTTAATAAAAATTTCATTTACAGTTTTGTAATGCAACATCCTAAAAACACAAGAGTAGTTCCAGTTAATATGCCTTGGATATATTTGGTAAATATTTATCAATTGGTAGATAATTATTGTATTGCTCCAGTAACTACGGATGGCGGTGTTCATGGTGATTGGTTTCATTTCAAAAACATTAATATTCCTTCTTACCTACCAGATATGGACTCGTATAAATCATTTATGAAGTATATGAATGGTATTATTGATTCTAATTATAGTTATGTTTATCCTGGATATGTTATTAAAACACATGACTGTATGAGAAGAATGAAAGTAGTTAATCCTTCTTATGAATATGTTAAAAATATTAAAGGAAACAGCACTAAAACACAGTATAGATATTATGTATTGAGACAAGAAGGTAAAGTTGGTGAATATCTTAAATATTTTCCAAAAGTTAAATCACAATTTAATAAACTTCGCAATGATTTACATAAATTTACAAATGAATTGTATAGGATGTACGTTTCATGTTATATTCTTAAAGAAAAAGAACTAAAATATTTTCCTAAACGATATAGAACAAATATGTTTAATTTACATCAGTCATATTTGGAATCATTACAAACTTCCAAAGATAAGGTTACATTTAATAAAGTAGTTAAATATGTAAACTCGATGGATCCAGCATTGTTGATGTATTGTATGAATATGGATTACAATCAAAATGAATTAAATAAACAAATTATATCAAAAAAAACAGAATAAATAAACAAATTATATCAAAAAAAAGAATAAATAAATATTAAAAAATATAATCAGTAATTTAATAAAATAAAACTTATAATTTTTTATATAATACGTAATGCTAATAATAATATTTATCAAAACAAGTTAAATATTATTGATAAAAATTAGATATATGAGGATTGATTATACTCCCCAATTGGACTTTAAAGATGTGTTAATTCGCCCTAAACGAACGACCATATCGAGTCGTTCACAGGTTTCATTAGAAAGAACATTTACCTTTCCAAATACTAAAACAACTTGGACTGGTGTTCCTATTATAGCTGCTAATATGGACACTACAGGAACATTTGAAGTGTATGATATATTGTCACCATTTAACATGATTACTTGTTTTCACAAGCATTATACTGTTGAAGATTTTAAAACGAGGGGACGTTTAACATTAAATCCTGATTATTTTATGATATCAACAGGAATAGGGGAAGCATCTCTCCCAAAATTGAAGGAATTAGTAGATTATACACACGCTAAATGGATTTGTATTGATGTTGCTAATGGATATATGAATCGTGTTGTTGAATATGCCAGTAAAGTTCGTGAAATGTTTCCTGATAAAATTATTGTTGCAGGAAATGTAGCATCTAAAGAAATGGTAGAAGAATTTATTATTAATGGAAAAGTGGATGTTGTAAAAATTGGTATTGGACCGGGTAGTGCTTGTTTAACACGTCGTAAAACAGGAGTAGGAGTTCCACAACTTTCTGCTATTATAGAATGTGCTGATGGAGCTCATGGTGTAAATGGTTGTATAGTAGGAGATGGTGGTATTACAAGTCCAGGTGATCTCGCTAAGGCATTTGGAGGAGGTGCTGACTTTGTTATGATTGGTGGACAGTTTGCCGGTCATGATGAAAATCCTGGTGAGCTTGAAGAAAAGGATGGAAAAAAATATAAATTATTTTATGGAATGAGTTCGGAACATGCTATGAAAAAACATTATGGACAAATGGCTTCCTATCGTTCATCAGAAGGAAGAGTTATTCGTGTTCCATATAAAGGGGCATTAAAAACAACTGTTCAGGATTATCTAGGAGGACTTCGTTCAACATGTGCTTATATTAATGCTCATACCATTAAAAATATTCCCAAATGTACTACATTTTTAACAGTAGGACAACAATTAAATACTCATTTTGAAAAATGATTAAAAATAATAATATTTATCATTAATTTTTATTATTATTTTTTATTTATTGAAAGTTGGATTTTATTTCTTTGAAAACATTAACAGCAATAATACAGGAATTATGTAATATTTCTACAACATTATTTACATTTGATACATCTTGATTATCATCCGAAAATGCTATACGAATAATTGAATTTTCATCATGAGGATGAGGTTTTGAAAATCCAACATACGATAGTAACCCTTTTTTATAATATGAATAATGCATAACATATTCTAATATTTTTCCAATTGTGTAGTCTTCTTTATATAATACAATATCAAATGAGTTTTTAAGAGCAACTGGCATTTCTTTTATCGAAAATAATTTACTATTTTCACTTGAATTTTTGATTTCATTTAATTTTAAAATCAATACATCACAAGCCTTTCTTACAATTTGCTTATTTTTATAAATACCAATTGTTTCTACACAAAAGTCATAAGAACCTTCCTTTGTATATCTTAAACCGTCATGGTTAAACCAATTTTCTTTTTCATAATCTATATGTTGCTGTAACTTAGTAGCATCTAGTTCTTCAATTGAATCCATTAATTTTTTTTCTACCTTTTCCCATTCAGCATTTTGTTTTACCTTATCTATAGCATATTTATAAGCACAGCAAGAAACGACATTATACATACCACTATCTTTTGCCTTTTTAATATTTAAATTACAAGTTAACTTTAAACGTTCACCTTTTATTTCTTTAGAAATTTGTGGTTTTAATCTTGAAAACAAAATATAAGATTTGGTTTGTTTGTTTGGTGGAAATAATTCACGAACTTGTTTTTCTGGTAATTCTTTATTTGTTTTTTTATCTACTAATTTAAAATCCTTTGTTGTAACATATTCCAATGAATTAGAAGTATTTTCTCGATCTAAAACCAATTGTAAATCTTTGACACTATCATTTAAATCATTCATAAATACTGGTATACATCCTAATCGCTGTTTTAATATTTCATTATTAAACATTGTAGTATTATGTTCTATTTCTATCGATTCATCACTTGTATCCAAAACGGCTACATCAATATCAGCCATAATTGTTCTACGCAATCCATTAACAATACTTACATTTGTATTACTAATATTAAACGTTAACATATCATGTTCTTCTAAAATAGAATCTATTTTAGGTAGAGGTATTGAACTTAAATATTCTTCAGGTTCTTTTTTTTCTGTTTCGGTTTTAATTGACTGAGATTTAGAAGATTCCATTGTTATATAAATTAGATATAATAAATATATTTATATCAATTTTATTTTGTATTATTCTAATAACCATATTTCGTTATAATTTTTTATATAAAAAATTATCTATTATAAATGAGTTCTGTATTATATTATAGTAAATATTGTAAAAATTGTGATAATATTATCGGAAAATTATCAAAAACATCTATACAAAAAGATATTCATTTTATTTGTATTGATAAAAGGATAAAAGAAAAGAATAAGATATATTTGCTATTAGAAGGAGGAAAAAAAGTATTACTACCAGAAACCGTTAGAAAAGTTCCTGCTATTTTATTGTTATATCAAGGATACAGAGTATTATATGGAAAAGATATTATGAATTATTATCAACCAAAAATCAACGCCGAAACAGGAATAGCAACACAAAATAATTTAGAACCATCTGCTTATTCGTATACTGAAATGGGAACAAACATGTCAGATGACTATTCTTATTTAGATCAAACGAGTGATGAAATGGCTGCAAAAGGAGATGGTGGAACACGACAAATGCATAGTTTTATGTTATTGAATGAAAGTCAAACAATAGAAACACCACCAGAAGATTACATTCCGGATAAAGTAAGGGAAACCGACTTGGAAAAATTACAGAAACAACGACATTTGGATATAAAACAATAATTAATAAATATAATAACTTAAATATAATAATTTATTAATCATTAAACAAAAATACCATTATGGATAAAATGTCATTATCAAAAGCTTTTTCTACACATTTTGTTGAATTTTTAGACGAAGTTACTACAGTGTTTCCCAAAAATGTTAAAATAAGAACATTTAAGACAGCAGTTAAACAAGTTAAATCGGTTAATCCAAGTCAATTAATAAAAACATGGTATAAAGTTATAGCTGTACCATTTAAAGATGAAATATATTCACAAGATTATACATTTTTTGAAGTCAAAGATTATTCAAACGAACTTAAAAATACAAAATGGGACGCAGGTGACATACATAAGTTTATAGATGAAATGAAACGTTCATCTAAAGTAATGTCTATTGAAAACAAAAAAAAGAGCATGAAATACTTAAGTAATTTAACTAAAATGAGCGAAATGTATAATAATCAATAATTAATAATTATAATTAATAATTATTAATATATTCAACAAACTTTAATTTAAATATATAGATAATTAATCCTATATATGACTGATGTATCAGAAAATGATATAAAAGAAGAAATCCCTTCTGAATTTAGAAATTTAATGAACGATTTTATGGGTGACATCTTAACTAGTTTTCCAGAATATGCTTCTACAATAGAACCATATTCTACGCTAGATAACGAAGAAACGATTCTATATTTATTTCAACATTGTAAAAAGGTTTACCCTTCACGATTTTTTGATATATTATATAATAATAATGAAATATTTAGCGATGAATCAATTGATACTGAATTTTTACCAAACATTGACTTTTCAAAATTGTGGAAGGAAAATTTAACTGAAAAAACAAGAAATATCATTTGGAAATATTTACAATTAATTTTATTTTGTATCATTCAAAATGTAAAGGATGCTTCACATTTTGGAAATAGTGAAAAACTATTTGAAGCAATAAACGAAGAAGAGTTTAAGAAAAAAATAGAAGAATCTATGGCTGATATTGGTCAATTTTTTGAAGAAAATGATAAAATGTTTAACAATAGTGGTGACTTAAGTGGAAATGATTTTAATATGCCCGATACTGAAAAAATTCATGAACATATTAACGGTCTATTAAAAGGTAAATTAGGTAGACTTGCTTCTGAAATAGCAGAAGAAACAGCAACAGAAATGGAAATGGATATATCTAATAATACGAATGTAAATGATGTTTTTAGTAAATTATTTAAAAATCCAACAAAATTAATGAAAATGGTAAAATCAATAGGAACAAAAATAGATGATAAAATAAAATCAGGAGAAATCGATCAAAAAGAATTGATGAAAGAAGCAAGTGATTTGATGAAAAATATGAAAAATATGCCTGGAATGAAGAATATGGAAAAAATGTTTAAATCAATGAATATTCCAACTGGAGGAAAAATGAACGTGGGAGCAATGCAACAGCGTCTTAATATGAACATGAAAAAAATGAACCAAAAAGATAGAATGTTGAAAAAACTACAAAAAAGAAAAGAAAGTAAAAAGAAAGATAATAGTTTTATTCAACGACTTAAAACACACGAAGAAATTCAACAAGAAGTAGAAGCTATATTCAAAACATTTTCTACAGAAAACGAAACAACACAAGTTAATAAAACAAAAAAGAAAAAGAAAAACAAAAAAAAGAAAAGAAAAAAGACAAATTAAAACAAAAAGAGTAAGTAGATAAAAAATAAAAAATAACTCATTACTATATATTAAATGGACATTGATAAATTTTGGTTAGATGACCCACTAGTTATTTTTAAAAAAGATAGAATTACTGAATTTTGGCCAGATAAACAATTTAGTGCTTCTAGAAAATTAAATGCTATTACAAGAGTTATTGTTTTATTAACTATTTTAGGATATTTTATGTCTAAAACGATTAAGATTATTGTTACTGGAGTAATTGCTTTAGTTTTTATTGTATTTATTTACTTTATTCAAGTTAAAAAAGAAGAAGAAGCACAATATATTAAAAATATAATGAAGGAAGGTTTTGATAGTAATAGACCAAAATTTGATAAAATAATGGAAAAAAATTTTACAACACCTACTAAAAAAAATCCATTAATGAATGTATTATTACCAGAAATACACGAAAAACCAAACCGCAACGAAGCAGCTCCTAGTTATAATACAAATATTAGAAAAGAGATTAATGAAAAATCTAAATCAAATTTAGAAAATGAAAAATTATATAAAAATTTAGGAGATAATTTAAACCATCAACATATGATGAGAAATTTCCATTCAATGCCAAATACAAGTATACCAAATAATCAAAAAGACTTTGCTATGTTTTGTTACGGATCAATGAAATCATGTAAAGAGGGAAATGAAGGTGCTTGTTCAAAAAATCTCAGAAGATTAGGTAATAGTATGTATTAATATATTCAATAAATAAAATAATTATCTTTATGTTATTTATATAAGAATGGCAAATGCTAGCACATTTAATTACACATTTTATAATTTAACAGGAATAAATGATGATATTGTTGGATTATCAGAAGGGGATGTTCAAAATCAACATTTTGGTTCTTACACCACTAAAAACTTTTTTGAAAGTAATTGTGGAATGAAAAAACCAATTAATTTTGCTACACAACAACCAAATGTATTTTATAATGGTGGACCAGGAACAGTAGGAGTGAATGGATGTAATGTAGAAAGTGATTCTGATTTAAGAATTGGTACTATTCAAACCAACCCAAAATGCCGTATTAGTTTACAAGAACGCCCATTTAAAACTGTCCCATTTCTAGGAAGAGGCAAATCCGATTCTCTTCAAGAAAGCCGTCTTCAACAAGGAACTTACTTTGCTGACAAAAAAAGTTGTCGTCAAGTTACTGAAAAATCATTTAGAACAACGGATGTTGATTTAGTTCCAACATTAAAAGCAACTATTCAAAATCCTAATAATTTAGTAGAAGGTGTTGCTAATAAAGGATGGATACGTGGTGGTCTTCCTTCAAGAGATATGTCTCGTGACAATGATTATTTTAAACACAGAAAATAATTTAAACAAATAAGAATATTAGTATTATAATTAAATGTATAATACTAATTTAGTTGTAAATTATATAATTAAAGATGGCGACGAAGGAGATACACATTATAGAAAGCAAATATTAGAATTCTTAAATTTAGAAATGTATAACGACAATGTATCTGAAAAAATAGATGTATTATATGAAAAACATAAAACAAATGATATTATAAAAGAAATAATACCACATGTCAAAACACATTTAGAGCAGAGATGGCCATTTGAAATGGACGGTAAAACCATATTTCTTTTTTTATTTTCATTTGATTATTTTTATTTATTCTATCCTATTATCTCTTCTTTAATTGAACTCAAAGAAATAAACCGAACATTAGTAGATGAACTTATTATTAAAATTAAATCAAATATTAAGACAAAAAAATAACATATTATATTAAATGGCATCAACAAGACTGAAAAACCTACCTAGAGAATATTTAAGAGAAAAAAAAATAAACCAAGACATTAATAATTATGAGATGGATATTAATAAAAAAATGCCTAATAAATCGGTTTTACCGGATTTAGGTATTAATGTTGGTAATATGGGTAATGCTTATTACCATAATATATTATCCAAAAATACTTGTGATATTGAAAGTGATTTAATGGGTATAAATAGCACAAATTTAGTAGAAAAGAAACCACAATTTCAACCACAATTAAATCAACTTCCATTTAAAAAATGGTTTGAATTACCTACAGCTTTTGTTCCTGAACCATTAGTAATAAATCATAATCAACGCCCAGGTGGACCATTTACAAATAAATAAAGTAAATATAATTATAAATTCATAAAATAAGATATATAGTAATCTATCTTATTTTAATCACTTAAAATATATATATACATACATGAGTTATTTAGACAATTATGAAGAAAATCGACTTACAATTGAAACATCTGGATTTTCAGAACAAGCAGTATACTTAATCGAACATTTTTTATATACAAATGATTCATCAAGACAACAATCTGAAACTTCACGTGGTAAAATAGCAGGTGTTGTAGCTAATGTTGTTAACGACCCTTCATATGGTACTTTTCTTGTAGGTAAAGATGTATACAACAATGTTATATTAGAAAATCTTGGTCGTCCAAACAATACCATTATATTAGATATTAGCGACAATGGTGCTATGCGTATTCCAGTTGGAACATCTACAGAACGACCTACCAATCCACGTGAAGGATATTTTAGAATAAATACAACAGAAGAAAAGGTTGAAGTTTATATCAATAATAATTGGGAAAATATTTTAAATTTTCCTCAAACAGACCAATTTGTTAGAGGCTATGTTGACCCATTATTAGCAGATTTAAGTAATGTATTACATACAAAAATAAATGTAGACATAAGTAATGTTATAGGTGGTGCTGGAGAAGCACTTGATACATTAAAAGAATTAGAGGACTTTGTAACTGACTTAAGTGGTTCAACTGTTACTAATTTAGTTTCAAAAGTAGTTGATTTATCTGCTAGAGAACAAGGTCATTATACTCAAGTATCATCTAACATAGTTTCATTAAACACATATACAGATAATATAGTAGATGATTTATCGTCTATAACTTTTCATACATTAAGTACGGAAATAAGCGACTTGAGCAGCGATACTTCACGTGAAATAAGTAATACTTTGTCTGACATTTCTGGTTATACTTCTAGTGAATTATCATTAGAAAAGTCTCGACTTAGTTTAGAATTATCTACAGAAATACGTGATTTAAGTAGTGAAACGGCAAGAGATATTACAGACCTTTCTAATTATACTTCTAGTGAATTATCTTTAGAAAAAGCACGTCTTAGTTTAGAATTATCTACAGAAATTAGTGATTTAAGTAGTGAAACAGCCAGAGATATTACTGACCTTTCCAATTATACTTCCAGTGAATTATCTTTAGAAAAAGCACGTTTAAGTTTAGAATTATCTACGGAAATACGTGATTTAAGTAGTGAAACAGCCAGAGATATTACAGACCTTTCCAATTATACTTCTAGTGAATTAGCATTGGAAAAGTCACGCATTAGTTTGGAATTATCTACGGAAATACGTGATTTAAGTAGTGAAACAGCCAGAGATATTACAGACCTTTCCAATTATACTTCTAGTGAATTAGCATTGGAAAAGTCACGCATTAGTTTGGAATTATCTACGGAAATACGTGATTTAAGTAGTGAAACAGCCAGAGATATTACTGACCTTTCTAATTACACTTCTAGCGAGCTTTCAAGAGAAATAAGTGATTTAAGTAGTGAAACTGTAAGAGATATTACTGATCTTTCTAATTTTACTTCTAGTGAATTAGCATTAGATAAATCACGCCTTAGCTTGGAATTATCTACAGAAATACGTGATTTAAGCAGTGAAACAGCCCGAGATATTACTGACCTTTCCAATTATACTTCCAGTGAATTATCTTTAGAAAAGGCACGTTTAAGTTTAGAATTATCTACGGAAATATGTGATTTAAGTAGTGAAACAGCCAGAGACATTACTGACCTTTCCAATTATACTTCTAGTGAATTATCTTTAGAAAAAGCACGTTTAAGTTTGGAATTATCTACAGAAATTAGTGATTTAAGTAGTGAAACCGCCAGAGACATTACAGACCTTTCCAATTATACTTCTAGTGAATTAGCATTGGAAAAGTCACGCGTTAGTTTGGAATTATCTACGGAAATACGTGATTTAAGCAGTGAAACGAGTAGTGATATTACAGACCTTTCTAATTACACTTCTAGTGAATTAGCATTGGAAAAGTCTCGTCTTAGTTTAGAATTATCTACTGAAATACGTGATTTAAGTAGTGAAACGAGTAGTGATATACAAGATTTATCTGGGTATACTTCTAGTGAATTGGTATTGGAAAAGTCACGCCTTAGCTTGGAATTATCTACAGAAATTCGTGATTTAAGTAGTGAAACGAGTAGTGATATACAAGATTTATCTGGGTATACTTCTAGTGAATTAGCCTTAGAAAAATCACGTCTTAGTTTAGAATTATCTACAGAAATACGTGATTTAAGTAGTGAAACAGTTAGAGATATCCAAGATTTGTCCAGTTATACTTCAAGTGAATTGTCTTTAAAAAAAGCTCGTCTTAGCGCGGAACTGTCAACTGAAATACTTACTTTGAGAAATGAAAAAAATAGCGATATTACCGATCTTTCCAGTTATACATCCAGTGAATTAACTCGTGAAATTAGCACGGAAAGAAGTACTGTTGTAAGAGACTTATCTGATATGAGTGGAGATATACATCACATTATTGATGATTTAATAGGAAACGCTCCTTATTATTTAGATACATTAGAAGAAATAGCATTTACACTGGGAGATATCACTGAACCAAGTGGAGGAAGTTTACATACAATTATTCAGAAAATTTACAGTGTTTCACAAGATATTTATGATTTATCACAAACGGTGGCTGGTTTAGATGGAGATGCCAGAAATTTAGATGGTAGATTAACAGTTAATGCTTATTCACAATTAGTTCCTAATGAAACCGTTGCTATAAGTGCTATAAATGGTGATATATCATTAAATCGGACATTATTAATGTATAACAAAGACAATATAATAATTGGTAACGCGTCTACAGGAGATACTATTAAAGACTTAAATGGGAACTATTCTAGTAAACCACTAGGTAATATTATAATTGGTTCATCGGCAGATATATCAAATTCATCTATCAACTATGCTACAGGTATAGGTTTTGGTATTGATTTAAGTGGTACTGGCTCTACAGCGTTAGGATATTTAGCCAAAACGGATGGTGTTAATTCTACTGCTATTGGATATAATAGTAAAGCATTAGGAAACAATGTAATTCAATTAGGAAATACAAGCGTAGAATATGTAAATACAAATGGTGTAGTTACTATGAGTTCAGATGAACGATTAAAAGATAATATTCACACCATACCATTTGCTTTAGAAAAAGTAAATGCACTAAGAGGTGTTACATATACACGAAAAGATTTACCAAATAAAGACAAAGTTTATATGGGTCTTATTGCTCAAGAAACAGAAAAAGTTATTCCAGAAGTAATTAATAATAATGGCGAATATAAGTCAATTATGTATAATAATATTATTGGTCTTTTAGTAGAAGCAGTAAAAGATTTAGATATTAACCATAAACAATTGGATGGAAAACAAAATAATTTAGAAAGGGAATTAACAAAAATAAAAACCGTTATCCGTAATAAATTATTACAATTAAATCGTATTAAAAATTTAGTAGATGTAAAAGACGATAAAAAAACAAAATAATAGTCTAATTTATTTATTAAAAAATAAATTAAATAATTAATATATATACTAATGGCTTTTACACGATATAATTATGATAAATGTAGAACAAAAAAATTTTTACAACAGTCTACTGATCCTGGAAGATACGTATTGAATACACCTGGATGGGGAAATAAACCATTGCTATTTAATGATCCACAAATAAGACATATGGGATGGAGTGCAAATTTACAGAGTGTATCCAATGGACACCCTATAGATATTGAAAGTCAATTAAAAAATGTAGATAAAAAATTACAACGATATGGGAGACATTATAAAGTAGCAAAACCTTTAAAAACTACACCATTACCAGTATCTACAAATAGCAAACCTATAACATTTCAAAGTAGAGTAACACATCCAGGATTTTTATACAGAGACTTACAACAAGATCATAGTATTCCATTACATTTAAATCCACAAGAAAATGTTTGTTTAACATTTCAAAACAATCTCAATACAAGAATTTTGGAAAAAGATAGTCATGTTCCTATTATTCCATGTACAGATTTAATACAATAGTTGTTTAATAAATTATAATTTATTTAATTATCATTTATTTTAATTATAGCAAATAAACTATAAAGAAAATATTATAATTTATATATAGTATAATGGCAGAAATTGCAATTCCAATGGCCGCTTTAGGTATAATGTATATTTTATCAAATGAGAAAAAAGATGAAGGTTTTAGCGGTATTTCGTCTGATGATAATAAAGAAGGTTTAGTAAATACAAATATCCCTCCAATAAATTATCCTGTAGAAAATAAAGAAGGGAGAGATGATAGATATACTACTCAAAAATATGGCGGATTAAATAAAAATACAAATAAAACAAGTGAGTCCGCTGAAGTTAGAAGTGAAACAGAAGATTATAGTAATACATATACATCTTTAACTGGAGAAACTAAAAATTATTTCGATTTCGAACATAATAATATGAAACCATTCTTTGGTTCGAATGTCACACAAACGATTGATTCAAAATCTAGGGATGGGATATTAGATTTATACACTGGTTCAGGTAGTCAACAAATTCAAAAAAAGGCAAATGCTCCTTTTTTTAAACCACAAAAAAATATGCAATGGATTAATGGTATGCCTTCTACATCTGATTTTATGCAAGAAAGAATGAGAGGTAACGTTAGTTCAAAAATGAACAATACCAAACCATGGGAAGAAATACAGGTTGGACCCGGATTAAATAAAGGATTTAGTAGCGAAGGAACTGGTGGTTTTAATTCAGGAATGCAAGAAAGGGATACATGGAAACCTAAAACCGTAGACGAATTACGTGTAGTAAATAATCCTAAGAAAACGTTTAAAGGTCAAATGCTTGGAAAACATGTTGGACGTAGAGGACCACGTGGAAATTTAGGTAAAATGGAACAGCATAAACCAGATACCTTTTTCATCAATAATCCAGACCGATATTTTACAACAACAGGTGTTGAAAAAAGAGGTAAGGCACCAACGACTCATATATTTAAACCTGAAAATAGAACTTCTACTACGAAAGAATATTTTGGAGGTGGTGATACTACTAATGCTAATGGTATTTATCAATCCGGAAAATATCAAAAATCAACAAAAGTTCAATTAGATAGTTTAAATGTTGGTGGTGCTTCTCGTGCTCATGGATGGAAAGAAAATCATGGAAATTATGGTAAATCTGGATATAAATCACTTCCTAATTCAAGGTCATTAACTGGTGAAACTAAAAATATGGGAATAGTAGAACGTGGTTTGTATGCGATGGTAACACCTATTTTAGATGTTATTAAACCTACATTAAAAGAAAATGTTGTTCATCATAAACGTCCAACAGGTAATGCTTCAGGAGGTAAAAATGGTGTTTCCAATTCTCGCGTATGGAATCCTTCTGATGTTGCAAGAACTACTATTCGTGAACAAACAGAAAATACAGAATACACCAAACATGGTGGAACCGCTTTTGATGCCGCTTATTCAAATACAGAACATCAAGCAATAGGACAACAAAGAGATACTACTAACTGTTCATATATAGGAAATAGTAGTGCTGCTAATTCTCAAAATAAAGGACAAGTGTACAATACAGCATACAACGCATCATTAAATCCAAATAAAGAAGTTGTTTCAAAGGTAGATAGATTTCAAGCAGGAAACCAGCCTATTTTTGATGGCAATCAAAATGTAAGTAATCTAAGAAATAGAAATACAAATCCAGCACAAATTATTCCAAATATGCCAAAAAGCACAAGTAGCATTGAAACATATGGAACATTAAGTGGTAAAAATACTAGAGAAATAAATCAATCAAGAAGATATGATCCTAGTCTATTAAATGCATTTAATAGCAATCCTTATTCAAAATCATTAAGTAGTGTAGCTTAATTACAATAGATAATACATTATTAATATAAACATAATGTATTATATTTCAATAACAATGAGTGATTTATTTTATGAAAACTCTATAAATTACAATTTTAAAAGCAATAGTATCGACATACATTCCGTTCATAAAGAAATAATAAAAAAATTAGATTACTTTATTGATAATAATAAAATACCTCATATTGTATTTCATGGTCCATATGGAACTGGTAAACGAACAATATTAAATTATTTTATGAATCAAATTTACAATAATAATCAAAAATACATAAAGGATTACGTAATGTATGTCGATTGTGCTCATGGTAAAGGAATTCGTTTTTTTAGAGACCAACTTAAATTTTTTGCAAAAACAAATATTCAACATAAAAATAATATCATGTTTAAATCAATCATTTTATTTAATGCTGATAAACTAACTACAGACGCGCAATCTGCTTTAAGAAGGTGCATTGAACGTTTTAGCCACAATACACGATTTTTTATTATTGCAGAGAATCAAAAATTATTATTAAATCCAATATTATCCAGATTTTGTAGTATTTATATACCAACACCAAAGGTAAATAATGAGTATGTAAATTTTTATAACATTTTATTTGATACTTATAATAATAAAGATTATATTAAAAAGGAATCAAAACTAAAAAAATATTTAAAAAATGATACAAAATATAATTCATTAAGTAAATCTATGAAAACAGCAAATTTATTATATAATAAAGGATACAGTTGTTTAGATTTAATGAATTATATATCAAAAAATAAAAACAATGATTTAGCATTATTATACTTTGATAAAATTAGAAAACAAATTAGAAATGAAAAACTGCTAATTTTTTACATATTATATTTTGTTTTTATGCGGAAAAATGTAGATTTAGAAAATATTTTATAATTTCAAATGGATGATTACAATATTAATGTATTATCTGAAGCTAAGAACGAATACTCTTGTAGATTGTTGAGTATTTTAACTCCCGTTGTAATTGATGGAGTAAAATCTATATTTAATGATGCAGAACGTTTATGTATAGAAAATGATGAAGACGATAAATATCTAATGACTTTTCAAAATTTTTTATCTCGTGTTCCAAAATGGAATGAAACTATTATTGAATCTGAATGTTCTCGCATTATAAGTGTTAGTGGTTGTAACTATTTAGAAGACCTATTGACTTGTGTTCATATTGCTCAACTTAAAATATTAACTAGTGTAAGGGTTTCACAAAAACAAAAAAAAATAGACCTCGACATACCAAAACTTTCTGCTTTTATCCATCAAGTTTATAGTGTATTTGCTAGAAAACTGTATAAAAATGTTTATTTATTTGAAAAAATAATCACACCATTGCAATATCAAAAAAATATGCGCGAATGTGAGATATTATGTAAAGAAAGTATTTTAGAAGTAATTAGGAATAGTATTCCTGTTGAAAAAATATTGAGATCTTATATTGATGAAACGGTTGATGAAGAAGTTGTTCAAGAAATTGTAGAAAAAGAAATTGAAAAGGAGGTTGAGAAAGAAGATATAAATAATTCTGTAGAAAAACAAGAGAAAAAAGAGGAAGAATTTAGTAAAACACCTATTTTAAAACTGGAAAAAAATACCGAAGAATTACAATTAGATTTAGATAAGCCAAGTAAAGAAGAAGAAGATGTTAAAAAAGTTATTAGTAATACAGATAATGATGAAGAATTAAATGATGATATACGTGATGTAGGAATATCATTTAATGATGTTGATAGTGTATTAGATATGGGAACAAATGTGGAAGAAAGTGTTGACGCTCCAAAAACAATTGAACGTCTTGAACAAATTAGTGAAATAAATAATCAACGAAGAAAAGAAGAAGAAGAAGACGAAGATGAAGATAATTTAGAAATTTTTGATGATAATAATATTGATTTGGATATAAGCGATGTTCATGATTTATCTAAAGAATTAAGAGTTGAAGCACCTCCGTTATTAGATGACATTGAAGTTTTAAAATAAATACAATTGCGTAAAATAATAAATAAAAACATAACTAAAAATATTAAATGGAACAGTCTATATTCATTACGGCTGGTATAGTATCTTTCGTATATTTAGTTATAAAATATCTAGAAATGAAATTTATATTGAAAGAAGTAAAGCCTATGAAACTATTAATGAGAGACACGATTATTGTTTATTTATCAGTAGTTTCTGGTAGTTTTATAATTGACCAATTTAGTGGAGCAAGCACAATTATGAAGAAAGCACCTGAAATTTTTACAAATGAACCCGCTTTTTAATTATTCATATAATTATCATCAACATATATCGTAATGGCAGATATACTTGATATGTAAATTACATAACCAATAATAATCAACGGATAAAATATCATTTTTAATAAATTATGATATTTTATTTTAAATTTAATCAATTTATACATAGCAAGGTATATCATCTATGCTAATTACATTATTTAATTTTCGTTTTTGAATTTTCTTTTTACTTATTTTAAATATATCAAAAATAGAATTGTTAATTTCATTATGAGGTTCGCAATGATGAACTGTTCTAGCAATCATTTTATATAATTTAAAATCAGGATATCTTTCATGCCCATTTTTTTTATACAATATATTTTGATTTTTATCATCGCGAGTCCATTTTATAATTAATTTTATTATTTCATTATCAATTGTATGTTCTTCTTTAAAATCATCTATAAAATAGTCATATAACGAACAGCCTAATCTACATAAATCAAAACTTTTATTAGGCAATATTTCTGGTTTATTATAGTTTCTATAAGGTTCAAAATTATATTGATTTGCTGCATCTTCTTTAAAATTATAACTATCGCAACATAATTGTTTTCCCTTAAATTTATAAATTGCTCTACCAAAATCAATTATTTTAAATATTTTGCCAAATGTAGGTATTTTGTAATATTTACCATCATATTTTACATAAATAAATTTTTTCTCTGTTTTAACATACATTATATTGTTTGTATGTAAGTCATTATGTGTAAAATCAAAACATTTTTGATATGTTATTAAAATGAATAATACTTGTATAAAACATGATTTCCATTCCAAATCAGTCATTTCATTGTTTTCTATAAAATTATCCAATGTTTCATACATATGTTCCATGCATATAATTTGAACTGGAAAATTATAAATTACACAGTTTACATTATCATCTGTTGAACTAGAATATTCAGATATATCACTGTTAGAACAACTAACAATTGAATTATCGCTATTTTCAGTTTCTTCTTCATCACTATCATCAGTTAATTCACTATCATTATCTTGATCACTATCACTTTCATCTGTTTCACTATCTGTTAGTGCTTCTGACATAATAGATGATGTTTCTGTATTACTTGACAAATCACTATCGCTCCTTTTTTTATTTTTTATTTTTTCATATACCAAGTTATCACTTAAGTCAATATCATTTAACGTATTTAATTTTTCCAAATTTTCAACCGTTAATTCAAATACATTATCAAATGAATCATCATCAATATTATCGATTTCTAATGTTTCATTACTATCTTCCATAACAATTTTTTCACGGTATTTACGAGTATCATCATCTAACAAAGAACTATCAAAATTATCTAATTTAAATATAACATCTTTATTTTTATGAAAATATTCTGATTGATGTAAATAATCTAAATCATCATATACATTGACATTAAATTCTTTTTGTATACCTAAAAATGAACCATAGTAATCATTGCCAAATATAAAATTATGATTATTTAGTAACTTACTACTTAGAAAACTAAAAAACCCGTCTACATACGATGTATTATTCGAATCGTAAATTTTTTTTAAATGATTATCTTTTTTTGAATATTGTTTTTCAATGCTTGGGTTTAGTTCTGAATCTTTAGTTAGATTCTTATATTTACCAGTTAAAAATTTCAATGGGTTTAATAATGGTGAAAATTTAAAAAATGATATTTTATTTAATGATTCCTTTTTTTCATTTTCAACATTTATTAAAAAAAAAGTTGATTCATGTGTATCTTCTATCGTTGAGATTGAATATTTACTGTTTAAATTAATTAAATTGTAATTATTCTTACTTAATTCAAAAAATTCAGAATATACTGGTATATAGTTTTGAACTTTTGAAAACCCGTTGTCTTCTAATTGACTAAATAATATATTATTGTTATTTTTCTTATAATACAAAGAAAACATACGATTTAATGATAATATAAATTTTACATTTAAACCAATACTTTAGTAATAGATTAATAATTTAATAAATATAAATTAATTAATACTAATCTTATTCGTTTTACTTTATTAATTAATATAACAATGATTTATATATGAATTTAGAGTTAAAAAAGTTTAATATGAAAAATATAAAGTTTAATTTGGATGATTCGAATGGTCCGGTAATTGTATTAATTGGAAGACGTGATACTGGAAAAAGTTTTTTAGTAAAAGATATGTTGTATCATCATCAAGATATTCCTATTGGTACAGTAATATCAGGAACAGAAGCGGGTAATGGTTTTTATGGTAAATTAGTCCCTAAACTTTTTATTCATGATGAGTATAATACAGCTATTATTGAAAACATTTTAAAAAGGCAAAAAATAGTGATAAAACAAATTAAAAAAGAAAGAAATGCTTATGGTAAGTCGAGTATTGATCCTAGAGCATTTGTGATATTAGATGATTGTTTATATGATAATACATGGGCTAGAGATAAATTAATGAGATTATTATTTATGAATGGTAGACATTGGAAAATAATGTTAGTCATTACAATGCAGTATCCATTGGGTGTTCCGCCTAATTTAAGAACAAATATAGACTATACGTTTATTTTAAGAGAACCATATATTAATAATCGTAAACGAATCTATGAAAACTTTGCTGGTATGTTTACAACATTTGAAAGTTTTTGTCAAGTAATGGATCAATGTACTGAAAACTATGAATGTTTGGTTATAGCAAATAATGCCAAATCAAATCGTTTAGAAGACCAAATATTTTGGTATAAGGCATCCGCACATAATGATTTTAAATTAGGAGCAAAAGAATTTTGGGAAATGTCTAAGGGGCTAGGGTCTGATGATGAAGAAGAACAATATGACCCTAATGCTGTTAGAAAAAATAAAGGACCTAGAATAAATGTAAAGAAAAATAGATGGTAATTCATAAAATTATAGAAAATATAAAATTTTCTATAATTTTATTATGGTTTATAATTTTCAAATGTTATATTTAATCTTTCATATTTATTAATCTGTTATATTTAATCTTTCTTTTTACGAACAATATTATCACCTTCAAACAACGTCTTTTTAATATTATCTGAACTTTGGTCATCCAATTCTTTCAAATCATTTTCCATGGTGTTATTTACACCCACCAAATTTCCTTGATTATCTAGTCGCTGTGTTAATTTATTACCACTTTCTCTAGCCAACTTAACATTTTCTTCAATAGCCTTTCTTTTTGTTTCTTGAATACGTTTCTCGAATTCTTGTTTTGCCTTTGCTTCATTCAAATTCTTTTCATGCATCAATTGATTTAGTTCATTTTCCAAATATTCTACACGTCCAGTTTTATACGCTTCTGGTTCCCAAGGCATCCAAACACCTACAGGTCCCACATATACATTATGATTTGGATCTACTTCTCTTAACAACTTACATCGCAATTCCGCTTCTTCTTGAGTTGAATAAGAACCTCTAACCTTTAATCCTCTAACACTTGTTTGGAAATTATTTTGTTTATTAAATTGGTCATCTAATTCATTTTCATTATTATCCAAAAAGGTTTTATATGAATCATAAATATCTGTAGTTTTCAAATCTTCTTTTTCACTTTTCACAAATTCTTGCATATCCGACATTAGTGTTTCAAAATTAAGATTGTATTTATAAGACAAAAAATTTAAGAATTGAGAAAATTTCTCCATTGATTTAGAAAAATCATATCCCTTTAAAAATTCTTCAAACATAAATAATTCTCTTTTCTTTAAAACTGTTTCAGGACTAACAAATGATACACAAACAAATTTTTGTCCTGAAATTGCCTTATCTTCTTCCAAAAGGTCTACATAGTTAGGATTTACAGATCCATCTGATTTTTTTTGATGCTCATAAGCATATTCAGCCATTTTATAATATAATATATCATTATTGTTTAAGTTTTTTTTTATTTATTTATTATATAATATGTTTGATAAATTAGGCCAAGTTTTTGATTTAGGAGAACTATTACGACGTGTTGTAAAATATTTAGTTGAAGGTTTAATGGTTGCTATCGCTGCTTACGCTATTCCAAAACGTTCATTGAACTTGGATGAAGTTTTATTAATCTCTTTGACTGCTGCTGCTACATTCTCAGTATTGGATACATATGTCCCATCAATGGGAGTATCTGCTCGTTCTGGTGCTGGATTCGGTATCGGTGCTAATTTAGTTGGTTTCCCTCGCATGGGTATGTAAATAAAAAATACATATAGTAAAATTTATTATAATTAGTATAATTTTTATAATTCATTTAATATAAAAATTATAAGGTTGGTATAAATTCCCAGTTTAATTCTTTACATATTTTTTTCCAGATTTCATCTTGTTCTATTCTTTTTACAGGATCTTTTAACATAGGAAAATAAGGTAAAAAACTATGTTCATCAAGTAATTCACACATTTTGTATAAAACATAATAATAATTTAAAAAATTTACACGGCTATCTGGACAATGTTTGCTATATGGTTTTTGAATTTCCATAAATAAATTACATAATTTATCTTCCAATTCTGGTTGCATTACAGGGGGTTTTATTCCAAGTTTATCTTTTATAAATGGAATATGTTCATAATATTTATTATATCCTAGCTTTTTCAATATATCTTTTGCTTTTTTATTATCCATGTTTTTAAGCGTTAATCTTTCTTTTTTAATTTGTTTTTTAATATTATCAATAACTTCATCTGGTATTTGAGTTGTTTCTTTTGCTTGAAACTGGGCTAATATTTCTCTAAAATGATTAATTCTTTTATAAGCATAAAAACATACTTCTTTAGGAGGTTCTTTATAAGAAGGTTTTTCATGTTCTATTAAAAATTTATCTTGAAAACTACAAACTTTACATATTAAAATACCTTCTGATTCAACTTGAACTAACTCGCCTGAACATTTAGGACATATTTCATAATTTATTTTATAATTATCCATATCAATTATTTTATTATCTATATTATTGAAATATTGTTGAACAATGGTATTACTATTGTTTTTAACATCCACTTTTTCTTCTGTTTTACTAAAAAAAGCATGTAATATCTTTTTTTTATTTGTTTTTCCATCACTTAAATTCTTTTTTTTTTCAAAATAATCAAAAATCAAATCAGAATTGTTTAGTAAATATTCTTTTTTTTTAATTTTTAACTGTTTTATTTTATTTTTTAGATCTTTTATTTTATCTTCAATATCTAATCGTTGTTCAATTGCCATTGTTTTAGAATTTTCTAATTTTTTTTTTAATTTTCTAACTTGTGATTTAAGTTTAGGTAAAACAACATCAGAGTTTTTTTTAAACTCATTCATTTTTTCATCATGTTTACTGTCTAATGTCATGATAGAATGTTTATTAACAGCCAATTTTTTTTGATTTTTAGGCTTAAAATTAGGCATTAATAATTAATATTATGTTGGTATATTTAATTAATAGTTTTCCTTATTTGTTTAGCAAAATCACAATTTTTTATATTTTAAATTCGTAATTTCATTATTTATAAAAATACTTTTCAATATATAATGGATAATCCAAACAAAATCGTAATAAATGAAAAGGAAATAACTAATATTGATTTGATAAAATTGCAGAAAATGACATTATTATACAATGCTTTAGAAAACGGATGGTCGATAAAAAAAACAGATAATTGTTATGTATTTAAAAAAAAACATAATAATGAAAAAGAAGTTTATTTAGATTCGTATTTAAGACGGTTTATGATTGATAATTTAGATATAAATCAAATATTAAATAATTAAATTTTATATATTTTAGTATAAAATTTTATTAATTGTGTAAAATTTCAAAATTTTTTTCTTTGCTTATATTATATAATGGGTGGTGGACTCATGCAACTAGTAGCTTACGGCGCACAAGATGTGTATTTAACTGGTAACCCTCAGATTACTTTCTGGAAGGTTACATACCGCAGACACACTAATTTCGCAATGGAATCAATTGAACAAACTTTCAATGGTCAAGCTGACTTCGGTCGTCGTGTTCAATGCACTGTTTCTCGTAACGGTGATTTGGCATACCGCACTTACTTACAAGTGACTCTTCCAGAAATCAGCAGTTCTGACTCTAACCATGCTCGTTGGTTGGATTGCCCAGGGGAACAAATGGTTTCCATGGTTGAAGTAGAAATTGGTGGTCAGCGTATCGACCGTCAATATGGTGACTGGATGCACATCTGGAACCAATTGACTCTTACTTCTGAACAAGAAGATGGTTACAACAAGATGATTGGTAATACCACTCAACTTACTTATTTGACCGACCCTGACTTTGCTGAAGTTGCAACTGCTTGCTCATCTGCTTCTGTCCCTGAAGCTGTATGCGCACCACGCAAAGCTCTTCCAGAAACCACTTTGTATGTTCCTCTACAATTCTGGTTCTGCCGCAACCCAGGTCTTGCTCTTCCATTGATCGCACTTCAATACCACGAAGTTAAGATCAACATCGAACTTCGCCCATTGGACGAATGTTTATTTGCTGTTGATGCTGTTGATAGTGCTGGTTCTGCTACATTGAAATCAACTGCTGCTTTCAGTAAATCCCTTGTAGCAGCTTCCTTGTATGTTGACTACATCTTTTTGGATACCGATGAACGTCGTCGTATGGCACAAAACCCACACGAATACTTGATCGAACAACTTCAATTCACTGGTGATGAATCCATTGGATCATCCAGTAACAAAGTTAAACTTAACTTTAACCACCCATGTAAAGAACTTGTATGGGTTGTACAACCAGACGCAAATGTTAGCTACTGTGATTCATTCATTGCTGGTAAACATTTACACTCTGCTTTGGGAGCTCAGCCATTCAACTACACTGATGCTTTGGATGCTCTTCCACACTCTATCCGTGCCTTCTCCAGTGATGCTCAAGTAGCATCCGTAATTGGAAGCAATGGTATGTTCAACGATGCTGGTGCTCTTGATGTAAGTGGTGATGGCACAACTGGTATCGAAGCTGATGTATCTGGTGCTTTGAGTGCTGGTGCTAATGTAGCATCCGGTGTTTCTGATGCCGGTGCTTTCGTTCTAGCAGAAACCGCTCTTAAGATGCACTGCTGGGGTGAAAATCCAGTTGTTACTGCTAAGTTGCAACTTAACGGACAAGACCGATTCAGTGAACGTGAAGGTTCATACTTCGATGTTGTTCAACCATACCAACATCACACTCGTTCCCCAGATGCTGGAATTAACTGTTATTCCTTCGCTCTTCGTCCAGAAGAACACCAACCATCTGGAACCTGTAACTTCAGTCGTATCGACAACGCAACTCTTCAATTGGTTGTTTCTGCTGCTGCCATCGGTAACTCAGCAACTGCTAAGGTTCGTGTATACGCTACCAACTACAATGTACTTCGCGTAATGAGTGGTATGGGTGGTCTTGCATACTCCAACTAAGTTTTGTAAATTCGAATCATATATTTATCTTAATTTTTAAATAATAAAATTAATCACAATTTTATTATTTTAATTTAAATATAATACTAACCTTTATACTAACTAATGGGACAACAACAAAGTAAACAATTAAATTTTGAAGATGTCCAAGAAATGATCAAAAATAAAAACAATATAATTATCAATGTTTTACCTGAAACGGAACAACAATGTTTAATTAAAAATACTTTAAATGTCAAACTTGAAGTAAATACGATAAATGAGTTATTAAAAAATAAAAAATCAGTTAACATAATTATTTACGGTAAAAATGATTGTTATATTAATGTCGAAAAAAAACAAAAACAGTTAATTTCTCTTGGATTTTACAATGTTTTTATTTACAACGGGGGATTGTTTGAATGGCTACTTCTTCAAGATATATATGGGAGAGATGAGTTTCCAACAACAAGTTACGAACTAGATATACTTAAATTTAAACAACCTAGTCATTATTATAATAATCTAATGATCCGCGATATAGATTAATAAAATTGAATTTAATAAATATAAACATAATTATTTATACTTATTATCATGAATCTAACACAGCAAAAATTAACAAAAAGTGAATGGGACTTCTTAGAACTTCCAGTAAATAAAAAAGAATTGTATATACTTAAATTTATACATAATTCTTACAATGATATTTCTGCTTCTGAAAATCCCAATAATTCTTTGATTGGCTATTTAAAAATTAATGTTTATGATTATGAAGATTTTCATAAATACTTTTACAATAAATTTTACGAAGATGCAATTCATAAAATTGTAAAAGACAATAAGCTAAACTACAAATTAAGAATAAATATTAAAAAACTTAGTATTAAAAAAGCAAATAAAATAAGAATAAGAAATATTAATAATGATGAAATTTTAAAAGATAAAACGATATTTGAAAATCTTTTAATGGAACAGTTATTGTTATATTTTGAAAATAACACAAAAACAAAGA
>Ga0228668_1000224_pt1 | contig 26137 bp, 26 predicted proteins | sample 82DmetaG_FD_182701 | JGI IMG/M metagenome (GOLD analysis project Ga0228668, IMG submission 182701) | Seawater microbial communities from Monterey Bay, California, United States - 82D | ecosystem: Environmental > Aquatic > Marine > Coastal | place: USA: California | collected 2016-10-10
TACAGCTTACTGCTAATTCACTTCAAGATGGAGTAGGTGCATTACGAATAGATGGTTCTCAAGCAGATATATTCCTTAACCCTTCCACCGCTACCCATACTACTGTAACTTTTGCAGTAAATAATGACCAAAGGTTAGCATTTGGTATGGATAATAATAGTGATTTTTATATCACTCGAAGAACTGGTGGAACTTGGTATGATGATACATTAGTTTTAGATAGAGATACCGGTGAAGTTACTTTAGGATATGATTTAACTGTAAATGGAAACATAAATGCTACAAATGGTATCGTTAGTGGTTCAGCACAAATAACAAATTTAACAACTCACAAAGAAACAGTTAGTGGAGCATCTTCTTATGATGTAGACCATAACTTAGGTGAACAATATCCAATTGTTCAAGCATGGAATACTGCAACTTCAAAACAAGAATTACCTAATTCTATAACAACAAATTCAGTAAATCAAGTAACTGTTGATTTTTCTACAACTTTTGCAGGAATTATAATCGTAAAAAAATAAAATATGTATGATGTGTATTATACTACTGGTGGTGGCCCTTGGGTAAATGCTGGTACTGATACTTGGGTTAATTTATGGATGGAATTGATTGCTCCTAAATTAGATGTAAAACCTATTCTTCTTTTACACAGAAACAAACCAAAAGGACATAAAGATTATGAATTTCCTATTGAAGCACATTGGCATGGAGATAATATAGAAAAGTTTGAGGAACTATGTAAAGGAGCAAGGAGAATCAATATATTACATGGTCATTATACTCCAATGAAAGTGATAGAAGAAAATAAACATAAAATTCATTCGAATATTTTACATAATTCAGTAGACCATATAATAAAAACACAATTTGGAACAGATGCTTCATTTATACAACATCCTTATATGGATTCGGTGTGGGAAATTGATATTAACAAAATTGCAACACATTCTATTTGGGTTGGTGTATATGATATTTTAATAAAAAACAAAAATATACCTAATTTTTACGAATTTAAACATAATTTAAAATTATCCGAATCAAATAAAATTGGATTTACTGCTAGAAGTGAGGGTAGAAAGAATCCACGATATTTAGATGGATTACCATCGTTGTTATTTACAGATTCAAAAGCTTTTAATGTATTATGGAAAGATGGTATGAAAATGGATACTTCTAAAATAAAAGTGTATCATTACAAACCTAATTTCAAAAATGTTTTTTATAATATGAATTGGGGAATATCACATTCATGTTTTACACACGAACCATTTGGTTATTCTATATTTGAAGCAGTAGATTATGGTAAATTACCAATATTACATACATCTTGGTGTAAAGATTTAAATTATCCATATAGAGCTTCATCTAAAAAAGAATTTAATCATATTTATATGAGGTTAAGTAAAACTACATATTCAGAAAAAAATAAATGGTTTGACTTATTAAAAAAGTATATGATTGAAAATTATACTAATAAAGATAGGTGGATTAATCAATTACTTAATATTTATAATATATAGGGAAAAATATATATGGCAATTTCAGCAGGAGAAACACTCAGTTTAAATAATTTAGCAGGAGCAACTGGTAATACACAAGGTGCAAATGTATCATTAGGTACAATTAAAGGTTCACCTGTAGCGGGTGATAATATTACATTATCTTCATATGGTGTAGATGCAATAGGTTCTTTGACGGGATATACTTATGCTGTTGAATCTACAAACGAAACTTACACATTAGGATTTACAGGCGAGGGTGCCAAGTTTAGTTCACAGATAAAAACAAATTCAGATAATTTTACATGGGCAGTAACCCCAGCATATAATATGAATACAGATTCTGCAGGATATTTAAGTATTGCTTCAAATTCAGATTATACTGGTGTAATTACAGTTGGTTCTATGAATCCACAAGGTGTTGGTTCACAAACAACTTTAGCTGGAAATGTATCACATACATTATCGGTAACATTTGCTGATGGATTCAATACCCATGCTACAAATTATAATAGTGCAAGAACTAAAACTGTTTATTCAGTAGATTCTTATGATGGAAATTCAACCGCATTATGTTTAGTTATTGATTCACCCGTAACACTTGCAGATGGTTCAATTGTAGAAGTTGGTGATTTAGAAGAAGGAGATGAACTAAGAGGATTTTCTATTGGTGGTTTAGGAACTGATGAAGCTGGTTTTTTAGATTGGGATACTGATTCATTATCAACAACAGCACAAAATGTAACTGTTGAAAATTTAGTATATTCGTTTTCTAATAGACATTATGATATAAATGATGGTGAAATAAAAGCAACATCAGAACACCCTATGTTAGTTAAAGATGCATCAGATGGTAATTATAGATTTAAAGAAATGTTCAATATATCAACTGATGATAAATTAATAAAAGAAATTGATAGTGTTATTACTGAAGTAGATATTACTTCAATTGAAATAGTTAGTCAAACTAATGAAATTGTTTCAATTGATGTTGAAACAAATGATACATATTTAGTTAATGGATATATAACTCACAATAAAGGTGGAAATTCACATACCGATGAAACAGCAGGTAGTGCACCAACTTCATTAGCATGGACAAATGGTACATTAACTCTTTCATGGAGTGGTGATGGTACAAATGATGTATTTGATGTACAAATAGATAATAATTCAGATTTTAGTTCACCTCTTATAGATGAAACACAATGGTCTGAAACAACAGTAGTAACAACTACTGATGGTGGAGATTTCGATATTGGAACTGGTACAAGATATGCAAGAGTAAGACAATATGGAACAAATGGATTATTAAGTGATTATAGTTCAACGTTAACATTTACTGTATCATAAAAATATCGTTTTGAAAAAAACTATATATTTATATATATAAACAAAAAGTTAACTAAAATATATCAAAATGGCGGAAGCAATTAAGTTTACAGAAGAAGAAGTTTCACAATTAAATCAATTAAGACAAGATGTAGCTGAAACTTTTACAAAACTTGGACAACTTCAAATCGAAAAGAAGAGAAGAATCGAAGAAGTTACTAAAGTTGAAGATGAATTATTACAAAAACATTCAAATTTGGTTCAACAAGAACAAGAGATTTTCAAAGGTTTAAATGATAAGTATGGTGATGGAAATTACGACCCTACATCAAATACATTTATACCAAGCGAAACTAAAGAAGAAAAATCTATATCTAAAGAAAGTAAAAAATAATCTTTAGGAAAAGATGTTAATACTTATATAAGAGTATTATTATACAAAAAACATAACAAGGAGTAATAAAAAATGGCAGAAAAAATTGTATCACCTGGGGTATTTACGAGAGAAAACGACCTTTCTTTCTTATCACAAGGGATTGGTGAAATAGGAGCAGCAATAATTGGACCTTTCCATAAAGGACCTGCTTTTGTACCAACCGTTGTTAATACACAATCGGAATTTGAAGAAATATTCGGTACACCTGATGGTTCTTACTATACAGGATATACCGTACAAAACTACCTTAGAGAAGCAGGAACAGTAACTATTGTTCGTGTTGGTCATCAAGGTGGATATTCACAAGCTAAACCAATAGGAATTGAAATAAGTGGTTCATCATCAGAAGGTGGAAGAAAATTAATCGGTGTTTTAAACGCAACACACAATGGTTCTTTAACTGTTGGATTTGCTTCATGTTCTATTGATTCTACTGCAGGAGAATCCGTATTCAGTATTAGTGGTTCTAATATAGCAGCAGTATCAGCATCTGTACTACCAAGTGCAGGAAATGATATATCAGACGTATTTGGAAGTAACCCAAGAGGTTCTAAAAAAGCGTATGGAGCTCATTATTTTGAAAAAGCTGCAACTGATTTTACTGATTGGTTTCAAAGTGGTTCTCAAGTATTACACAGAGAATTAGCTACACAAGATTTTACACAAGATATTCAACATGCTTCTACTCCTTATATACAATCACAATTGATTTCAGGAGAAAGACATGATTTATTTAGATTCCATACTTTAGGTGATGGTTCTAATTATAATAAAGAATACAAAATTGGTATCTTTAATGTAAAAGCTGCTGGTGCATCAAATGCAACTGATTATGCAACTTTTTCAATTTCAATTAGAAAATACAGTGATACTAATAAAAGAACTAATGTACTTGAAACGTTTAGTAATGTAAACTTAGACCCTGCATCACCAAATTATATCAAGAAAAGAATTGGTGATAGAAATGTAACTATTGATGCTAATGGAAAACAATCTGAAAATGGTGATTATCCAAACTACTCGAAATTTGTTAGAGTAGAGTGTTCAGAAGAAGGTTCATTCCCAATTACTGCAGCACCATTTGGACATGGAGCATATACAAATCCAATATATCATGGAACGGATGAATCATTAATTCCATCGGTAATATTTTCAACAGGTTCGGAAAATAACAATTCTTCCAAATCAGCTGAGTATAGTGGTATTGATTTAGAAACTGCAGTTGTTAAAATTGACAACAGTAATTACTTATCTCCAATACCTGCTTCGGCAACAGTTGGTGGAAATACTGCTTTCTCATTCGATGCAGCATTTACTGCAATCGTAACTGGTTCTGTTGGAACTAAAAACTTTGCATATACATTATCAACATCTGATACTCCTGCAATTATTAACAAAAGACAGTTTATCGTAGGATTCCAAAGTGGATTCGATGGTATATCACCAACAATCAAATCAGCTAAATATGGTGATTCTGATTGGGGTGCTGGAAACTCACAAGGATTTGATTTATCAACTTCAACCGCTAATGGTTCAGTTGCGTATGTAAAAGCAATAAACTCAGTATCTAATCCAGATGATTTCGATATTAACTTAGTATCTGCACCAGGTGTAGTTAGAAGATTACATTCTTATGTATTTGATAAAGTAGTTGATATGGTAGAAGCAAGAGAAGATGCATTCTTTATTGGTGATGCTAATGACGGTGGAGATACTATCGCTGAAGCAATTACACAAGGTGAAGCGGTTGATTCTAACTATGTAGGTACATACTACCCATGGGTTAAAACAATCGACAGAAACACTAATAAATTAACTGCAGTTCCACCATCAGTATTGATGCCAGGAATATATGCAGCAAATGATGCTATCGCAGCAGAATGGTTTGCACCTGCAGGTTTAAACAGAGGTGGTATCGTAGGAGCTGTTTCTGTATTAAATAGATTGACACATGCTGAAAGAGATTCTTTATATGAAGGTAAAATTAATCCAATCGCTCAATTCCCAGGAGAGGGTATTGTTGCTTTCGGACAAAAAACTTTACAAGATAAAGCATCAGCACTTGATAGAATTAACGTAAGAAGATTAATGATTAAAGTTAAGAAGTATATCGCTTCAACTTCAAGATACTTAGTATTCGAACAAAATACTTCACAAACAAGAAGTAGATTCTTAAATACTGTGAATCCTTATTTAGAAGGAATACAACAAAGACAAGGATTGTATGCTTTTAGAGTAGTGATGGACGAAAGTAATAACACACCAGATGTTATCGACAGAAATATATTGGCTGGACAGATTTTCTTACAACCAACAAAAACTGCTGAATTTATCGTGTTAGACTTTAACATATTACCGACTGGAGCATCATTCTCGGCATAATTAATTAAAAATAAAAAAGAACTATATTTATAGTAGAATATAATTAGGAGAAAACAAAATGGCAGAAGTATTAGAATTTAACGATATGTTTTATACCAACTTCGAACCGAAGATGAAGAATAGATTCATCATGGAAATCGATGGTATCCCTTCATATCTTATAAAAACAGCAAATAGACCTTCAATTCAGTTTGAAACTATTACCTTAGACCACATTAACGTTAAAAGAAAACTTAAAGGAAAAGGTGAATGGCAAGATATAGAGATTACTCTATATGACCCAATCGTTCCTTCAGGTGCTCAAGCAGTAATGGAATGGGTGAGAACATCTCACGAATCTATTACAGGTAGAGATGGATATGCAGATTTCTATAAGAAAGATATCCAATGTTACCTATTAGGACCAGTTGGTGATAAAATTGAACAATGGACTATGAAAGGTGCATTTATCAATAATGCAGTGTTTAATGATTTAGATTGGTCAAACGCGACTGATCCTGTTGAAATTACTTTAACACTATCTTATGATTATGCAATATTAGAATATTAATACTCCCAAAATATATTTTTATAAAGAAAAAAGTTCTCTTAGTGAGAACTTTTTTTGTGTCTTTATTTTTCTAATTTTTTAAAAGTTATATATTTATATACAAACAAATAAATTAAATGTTATGGCAAATTATGAATTTCCAACTGAAATTATAGACCTTCCATCAAAAGGTAAGGTTTACTCACCAGAAAACCCATTATCAAAGGGTACGGTGGAGATTAAGTATATGACTGCTCGTGAAGAGGATATACTTGCTTCCCAAAATTTGATAAGGAAGGGGGTGGTGCTCGATAAACTCTTTGAATCTGTTGTAGTAGAAGAAGGTGTAAATATTGACGATATTTTAATCGGTGATAAAAACGCAATTCTCTTAGCAACCCGTATTTTAGGATATGGTAAAGATTATCAAGTAGATATAACCGACCCATTCTCAGGCGAACAACAAAAAACAAATATTGATTTAGCTAAAATACAAATCAAAGAAATAGATAGTACTCTTTTAAATTCAAATAACAAATATGAATTTGAATTACCAATTGCAAAGAAAAAGATAGTCTTTAAACTATTATCACATAAAGATGAAAAAGATATTAATGCTGAAATACAAGCACTTAATAGATTAAGTAAAGATAAAGATGGCGTAAGTAGTGAAATAAGTACTCGTTTAAGATATATGATAGAAGAGATTGAGGGTAACAATGATAGAGGATTCATTAATAACTTTGTTAAGAATAATTTATTAGCAAGAGATTCAAGAGTATTAAGAAACTATATACAACAAATTAGTCCAGATTTAGAATTAAAATTTGATTTTACTTCAGATTTAACAGGAGAGAAGGAGGCTCTTGATATACCATTAGGTGCCGGGTTTTTTTACCCTTCCGAATGATTATAGTCTCCAACTACATAATCAAATTTGGGAAATGGTTAACTTCGGTAATGGATTTACTTGGGCAGAGGTTTATACAATGCCTATTCATTGGAGAAGATTCTATTTCAAAAAACTAGTAGATAGTAAAGCAAAAGAAAAAGCAGAATACGATAAAAGTAGTAAAAAGAGTGGTTCTAAAGGACCAAATGTAAGAGTGAGGAAATAATTCCTCACTTTTTTTTTACCCTATATTTATATAAGAACAATTATATAGGAAAAGCACTATGTCTAAAAATAAAATAAATGAAAATATGCTATCTCGTTTCTTTGGAGATGTATTCGATAATTTAAGAGATGGAACTGCTGATAGGTTTATCAGTAAGGTAAGAAAAAGAAAATTCCCAAAAGAAATTGTTGACTCTTTAGAAAAATTAAAAAAAGATAGAGAAGATTTAGCAAAATCTATTGAAAAATACAATAAGCAAGCACAGAAGTTAGGTAAAGATAAAATAAAATAACTTAAGGTAAACAATGGCTGGAGAAAAAAGCAGATTACAATTATTAAAAGAGATTAAAGCTAAGGAACAGGAAATAGCTAAATTCGCTCTTGATAATGACCTGCGCTTTAAAAAAAATAAAGTAGAAGCACTTAAGTTAGAAGCGGATTCAATTGCATTAAAAAAAGAATCTGCAAAAATACTTGAAGATAATTTAAAAACATTTGCATCATCAGAAAAAAGTATAAGTCGTATAAGTAATAGTTACCGAGATTTTAAAAATCAACAAAAAGAAACAAATGATTTAGCCAAATCATTGGGAGACGATATAACTCCTCAACAAGCCAAAGGAATAGCTGAAGTACTCTCACTTTCACGAGATTTATCAGAACTTAATATTGAAGATACAATACAAATAGAAGCAGCAACAAACGAAATAGATAATAAAATAGCTAATCTTCAAAAAGTATTAAAACTAAACGATAAAGTACTTGACTCTCTTAAAAAACAAAATATAGCAAGTGGTAATATTGCTAAATCAACTAAAGAAGAAAAAGAGTCATTAAAAGCAAGTGATAAAGCATCCGAACAACTGAAAGAAAAGTTTCAAGGTATATCAGAAACTTTAGAATCTGCAGCAAGACAAGTCTTTAACATTTTTGGTTTTCTAGGATTAGCTTTTGCAGCTGCAGGAAAATTTGCAGGAAAAATTGCAGAAACTAATAGAGAAATAGGTAATGTTGGTGGAGGATTGGGTAATCTTTCCTATGAAGTTGGATTACTGAGTTTGTATTTTGATAATACAAATGAAGGCCTTAAAGCATTTTCACAAGAGTTTGGAAATATACCATCAGAAAGAGTTCTTGAAGATACACTCTTAATATCAAAAAATATGGGAGTATCGGCAACCGATGCTGCTAGATTACAACAAAACTTTGCTGGAGTAAATGGTGGTTCAAAGGATATTGCTAATAATATGCTTAAAACCACTCAAGAATTTGCTAATCAGAATAATCTTATACCATCACAGTTGATGGCTGATTTAGCAGCAAATACTGAACAGTTTGCATTGTTTGGAAAAGATGGTGGAAAAAATATATTAGCTGCAGCAGGATATGCAGCAAAACTTGGTGTATCAATGTCTAAAATATCAGGAATAGCAGATAATCTGTTAGATTTTGAATCATCAATAACTAAAGAATTAGAACTTTCTGCTATGTTAGGTAAAAATATTAACCTAAGTAAAGCTAGAGAACTTGCGTATGCGGGTGATTTAAAGGGAGCAACTCAAGAAACATTAAGACAACTCGGTGGAATATCTGCATTCAATCAAATGGATTACTACCAAAAGAAACAAACTGCAGACTTGTTAGGAGTTACTGTTGAACAGTTTAAAAAAATGGCAACCAATCAAGGTCAAGCCAATGATATGACTTCAATAGGAGTTTCTCAATTCGATAGTATGGGTGAAATGATAGCTAATATTGGTAATAGTTATATACCTACAATATTAACAGGAATAGCTGGACTTCTTACTTTAATGGCATTAGCAAATAAAAAAACTGGCATAATGGGAAGAATGTTTGGTGGTATTGGTAGTGCGATAGGTGGAGCAAAAGATAAACTCTTGAATTTTGTAAGTCCCAAAACAATGGGTCCTATGACCAAGATGGTAAACCTGATATGAGATTCAAGGCAAACAAACAAGGTTCAGGTGGATTAAAATCATTAGCAGAAGGATTAAAAGCTATGGGTAACCCCAAAGTTCTTTTCGGTGCACTTAACTTAATACCAACTGCGTTAGGTATGGTTGCAATGATAGCAGCAATACCAGGTATGTTAGGAATAGGATTACTCGGTAAAATAGCAGGAGCAGGTTTAAGAGCATTCGGACTTGGATTATCTGCATTTGGTGCTACTGTATCTGCTGCAGCTGCTCCTATATTAATAGGATTGGGTATTTTAGCATTACTTGGTGCGGCATTAATTCCTCTTGCATATGCACTTAGTTTAACTGCTCCGGTAATATCTGCATTTGGAGATGTATTAAGAGGAGCATTTGAAGGGATTGCATCAATGATTCCACCAATAACTGATGGATTTTTATCAATCATGGGAGCAATAACTTTAGAAAAAGTAGGACAACTTGCCTTATTCTCATTAGCAGTTGTTGGATTAGCAGGTTCAATGTATTTACTTGGAACATCACTAGCATTTTTAGGAGCAGTTGGTTTACCAGGATTATTTATGTTAGCTGGACTTGCTGCAATATCTGTACCAATTATAGCTTTAGCATCTATGTTAGGAATCGGTGGTGATAATTCAGAAGAAGCTTCAGCAATAGAACAAGGTGGAGAATCATTAGAACAACAAATGTTAAATCAGTTAAAATTAATGACCTCTGCTCTTGAAAAAGGACATATAATAAAAATGAACGGTCAGACGGTTGGTAAAACAATTTTTAGTAATGAAGATAATAATCAAATGCAATCTACTGCAATAAACTAGGAGTAAATTATGTCAAGAACAATAATGGAATTATTTCATAGTAGTGGTTTAAAGGAATCAGTTAAGGCTGATAAAGAAACTTTTGTAGAACAAGAAACAAGTGGTATTAGAATTAAATCATTAGTTGATGTAAATAATCCTTTAATATATGGTAATGAGGCAACTCGTATTGCTCTTCGTTCTACTCCTGATTTGGAGAAGATGAAACAAGGTACGGGTGGTACTGAAGGTGGCGGTGGATTAATCGGTGGTAAAATCACAGAAGCTCGTAATTTTGTAAATGATAAATTAGGAATTCCAAAGGGATTAATTCCAAGTGAAGTTGTAAATAAAATAATTGATAGTAAACCAAATGTTAAGGGAGAGGGTTCTGTTAATAATTCTCAAACTCCAATTACAAAAGATTTATATGGACCAAATGGTAAAGATGTTGGTAAGTTTTTAAAACAATCGGGTGGTGGTAACCCAACAACTATTGGTAAACAAGCATTAGGAAAGGGAATTGGTCTTTTAAAAGATAAAGCAAGAGAAGGATTATTTGGTGGACCACAATCAATAGGTGAAGCTGCTGGTGATGATAATGCAGAAAAAATTAAAGAATACTCAGATAAAAACCCATATACTAAAATAGTAAAAGATGTAAGAGATTATAAAAACGAGGGTGGGTATCAAGATTTTGAGGGTTATTATGATAAATCTCCAATTAAGTTTGCAAATGCAAGTGATAGTCAAATAGATTTAAGAGATGTATCGCCAGCATATGCAATTCCAAGAGGTACAATAGGAAGATTTGGAAATACTGAATATGCATTTCAAGCAAAAGATAAAGAAGAAGCTAAAAAGATACGATATCAATATAGTTCTGAAGAACCATATGCTAATGTTTATAAGAACGGTGAAAGGGGAGGTGTCGTAAAAGGAAGTATTGCAGAAGCAAATAGTTTAGAAAACTTATATGGTTTAACTAATTCTGATAATATCAATACCGTAAGTGTAGGAGATGACTTTGATTTGGATGAAACTGATTCATTCATAAAAACGGATGATAAAACATATGCTGATTTAATTCCATTGTGGTTCAGAAGAAAGGGTGGAACAAAACCTATTGTATTTAGAGCAATCATTTCAGGTATTACAGAAACCACTTCACCATCATGGTCTGGACAAAAATTTTTAGGAAACCCTTATCAATTTTATTTATATGAGGGAATTGAAAGAAGTTTATCGTTCAATGTAAAAGTTGCTGCAGCATCTCCAGTTGAACTTGCTACTATTTGGGAAAGATTAAAAGTACTAACTTCATATACTTATCCAACAATTAAAAATGGATTATCAAACCCACCTATTATAGAATTTAGATTAGGTTCAATGTATAGTAATAGAACTTCATTTATTGATTCATTAAGTTATACAATACCAGATGAAGGAGTTTGGGAAACAGAGGGTTCTATTGGATATTTACCAAAATTTATTGATATAGCAATATCACTTAAATTTATTGAACAAGAGGGTGATGAACAACAACTTTATGATTTCAATTTAAGTAAAGCAGCAGTTAAAAAAATTAATGAACAAAGAGAAGCAACAAACTTTTCAACAAATGAACGAGTTAATTCTAATGGTACCGGAACAGCAAAACCAATAAAAATACCGAAATTAACAATAAGAAAACAATCCGTTGCTAAATTGGAACTTGGGAGTATGATAAAGACTCATGTACCAAGTATAAATCCTAATGTACCACCAACAATACCTCCTTCTTCAGATACAGCAACAGAAGATATAAAAACTGAAGGTGCACAATCTTCGGTAGCAGATTCATTGAAAGGAAAAACACCAATACAAGCTAAAAAGGAATTAGAAAAGAAAGCAGGTATATCATTAGCTCAAGCAGAATATATCACAAATAGGAAAGCACAATATATGGGTAAAGGAATAAAAGTTGAACAAATAAAATATAATCAATTACCTCCTATGGCCAAAGATGAAGCAACTACAATTCCTGGTAATATATTTGTAAAAACAGAAGGACCTCATACTGTATCTAAAATAAATACATATGCATTTCATGAAGTATCTCAATGGGGAAGCCCTTGGGAGTTAATGCATGGAACTGGTGAAATAATAGAAAAAACTCCAAGACAAATTGAATTATCACGAGCAATGGATGAGGCTATAGGTGTGTCAAGAAAAAAGAAAAAAATATAAAGTATGTCAAGTAGATATCAAAATAATAGAAGTAAAAAACTCAAAAATGGTAAAACCGTATTTCGTTCAAAACGTTATCCTAAGATACCAAAAAGAGATAGTGATATTTATGTCGTAACTCAAGGTGGTGATAGGTTAGATACCTTAGCTAATCAATTTTATAGTGATTCATCATTATGGTGGATAATTGCAGCTTCAAATAATATCCACGATGCACCCTTTGCATTAAAAGAAGGAACGATAATAAGAATACCAATAGATAAAAATACAATTTTAAATAATTTTTACGAATAGTTATGGGGTTTCCACAATTTGCAAACATAGATAGTCGTATTTATAAAACCATGGTTAACAGAGCCGGTAACAATAAAGGTATGTCTGAACTTCAACCTTGGATACGAGTAACCTCAACTTTACATGAATTTTTAACATTAGAATCTATTAAAAATATAGAATCTTTTTCAGAAAAATATGGTGATACTCAAAAAAGTGGTAGAGTTGGTACAAATAAAAATGGTACATCAATATATGCAGGTAATGAAAGAGCATTTAGACCATCTCCTACAATTAGTGCACTAGATATATCACAAGGAAATGAAGGTTTAAGTAAAAAGGCATCTTTTACAATTACTGCATACACTAAAGGTCAAGCAGAACTTATTATTAATTACTTCATGGAACCAGGAGTACATTGTTTAATAGAATTTGGATTCAATCAAAATCAGAGTGTATCACAAAAATGTCAATTTGGTGGAAATGTTGAAACTAAAAGTGGAGGTTTATCATATAATGGATTACCAGGACAGTCAACGTATGCAAGTAAAGATTCAAGTGATACTTCTGCCACTTGTGAAGTTATTAGATATAAAAATATAGCATACGTTCAAGAAAAAAGAAAAAAATCGAATGGAAGTTATGATGCAATGCTAGCAATTATAACAGGTGGAAATACTAATTTTGGAGATAATGAATCTTACAACATTAATGTAGAATGTACATCCATTGGAGAACTTCCAGCATATTTACAACATCATAAAAATATACAAACAACTGATGTTGGTTCGCCTAATCAATTTAGTAAAAGATACAACCCAGCAGAGTTTTCTGATTATGGTAAAGATGAGAAAGGGAGTACAGAAGAAATAGGAAAGTCATTATTTAAACAAATGTTTAATGAATTACCTGCTCATAAGAGAATGAAAAAGGTAAAAGACCTTGATGCATTACCTTGGGCAATACATCCATCTAATTTTGTTAATATGGATAAGGAGATTAGAACCACCTTAACAGAAGACGTTAAGAATGGAATGCTTGCATTAACGAGTAATGAAAAGCTTGAACAAACAGCAGAAGAAATCTCATCAAATGGTATTGCAGAAAAAGCCCAAGCTCAAAATAATAAAGAAGAAATCAAAGAAAGCCTTCAAGTAAGTGCCGATAATGTTAATACAAAAGCTGGAATAGGTGATAATGTTGTAGGTAAAATTCCAGGTGACCAACCTTTATTTTCAGATAGAAGATATATTAAAGTTGCACTTGCTTTTACAATTTTAGAAATGCAACCAAATACAAGTGATGAAATACCAATTATATGTCAAGATGGTACAACAGTATCACCCTTATTTATAAATTGGCAAGATACTATTTGTAAAGCACATAAGCATATATACTCTGTTGACCCAAACACTTTATATATTCCAAATAAAAATCATCCAAGATTTAGAATTGAAGGTGCGTTTATGGATCCAGTTGAGGAAATAAAAGATGGTAAAGAAACTATTACTGCATTTACAAATCCTATACCAAATTTACTTGTAGCAGATGATAAAGGTGTCGTTACATTTAATGATATTCCAGGTAATACTATTACAGATATGCATCCAAATCCACATGGAGCAGAAAAGTATTCATATTTTCCAAGTGATATCCCATTAAAATGTGGTAGTCAAAGAGATAGTGATGTTAGTTATAATGTTGTTGAAGCAAATGCTTTTGATTGGGGTTATTTAAGAAATCTTTATATAGATTTTGATTTTTTTATTCAAACAATACAACAAACTAGTTATTTATCAAAAGATATAATGTACACCCTTCTAAATGGGTTATCCAGTGGTGTAAATATGATGTGGGATTTTCAAATAGTTGAACAATGTTCAATTGATTATAATAAATCAAGAACTGAAAATGGAAATGAAAAAGATGATTTTTATAAATGGTATTCAAGTAATATAAGACAGTGCACTGAAGAGAGTGGTCCAACGCCAGGTCAAGAAGAACTTGCAGTAGTAGATTTAAACTTTTTTGGTAAACAAACTCAGCAACCATCATTGGGTATTGCTGGATTCCAATCTCGTGGATTAAAATCTCCATTTCTATCAGCAACTTTAAAATTTGATATTCCTTCTGCTATGAAAGGACAAATAGTTGCACAAAGAAGAAAAGGTGGAAATACTCATAATCCAAATTTAGAACAAAAAGATAAAAACTTTAAACAAAGTGATAATACAAAAGAATCTCTTTTTTCTCATTTAACAGATTCAGTAGGAGAAATGGTTTATCATTTTAACAACCATGGAGCAGGTAAGATACGTCAACTAAAATTAGAGGCTAACGAAGAAGCTAGACAAGAACTAGATAGTGATAAGAAGTATCAAGAGGCAGTTGAGGCAGAAAAACCTTGGTATAAGAGAGCTGGAAAAGTAATTGGAGAAGCATATGACGGTGTAAAAGCGAGTATTGGGTTTGATACTGAGAAACAAAGTGAGGTAAGAAATGCAAACTATGAAATGGTTTTAGGTAATGCTAATGTTGTTCCATTTACACAAGATAGAAAAGCTGATTTAGACCTTATACAAGGATTCTTTGATGGGTACACTGGCAACAACACAACTCTTGATGTAGTTGCACGAGTTAGTGCATGGAAAGATACTCAAATTTTAAAAATTATTAGTGACTGGGATGCACAAGAATCTCATAAAAGTAAACAACATTCTATTATTTTACCAATAGAATTTGAATTTGAAATACCTGGTATAAGTGGTTTTAAAATGGGAGATACTTTTACAATAATCGATTTACCTAAAAAACAATATTGCGAACGATATTTTCAAGTTGTAGAAGTTAGTCATCAAATTGAACAAAGTATATGGAAAACTAAAATAAGAGGTCAAATGCGAAATGAAAAAAGTGGTTATAAACCTGATGTTTCTCCAAAAACATATGATGATGTAATATTAGCAAAGACAACCTCTGTAAAATCTTAAAAAAGAATGAGTGTAAATAGATACAATAGAATAAAAACGATAGTAATTCGTTCTAATACTAAATTTAAAACACATATACCAAAACCTATAAGTAGTGATTATAATGTTGGGTATATAGTTCGTTATTTTATTCAAAAAGCTAACGATAAAGGTTCTCCGATATACGAAGTTAATCATCTTACTTTTAGAAAAATGCAGAGTAATGTAGACTATCAAGCAATTAGATTACGATGGAGAATTTTCGGTTCAAAGACAGAAAAATATGATGTAGAGGGAAATCAGATAGATAAAGGAGTATCAGTATCAAATAGTATAGCAATCAAAAATAAATCTCATCTTATTCCTAATTTAAAATTATATTTACCAAATTTACTACAATTTTATAAAAGTTAATATATATACATATACAAACTAAATTAGGTTATATGAGTTATTTATCAGCTGCAGAAAAACAACAATTACAATTCGATTGGAGATATAGAGGAGTATCTATTTTAAATTTACTAACAGAATCCGAAACTAATGCTATTTCAAGTGAGTTAGAAAGAATTCGAGTTAAAAGACAAGAAAACGATGTAAATGGAGAGTGGGGAGATTATGACCCTTATATGTATCCACATAAAGAATCAAAATTACTTACTGGATTAATGAAACATCCTAAAGTAATAGAAGCTTGTGAATTTTTAATGGATTCTAAAATATTAGGTGTTCAAACTTGGGCATACTTTAAACCACCTGGTCAATTAGGTAGAGATATGCACCAAAACATATTTTACACACAATGTAAAACTAATGAAATAATAAACGTTTCAGTTGCTCTTGATAATGCAGACCCTCAGAATGGTTCTGTTTGGTATTTAGAAGGTTCTCATCGTTTAGGTAAGTTACCTATTGAAATAGATGAAGAAAGAGTAGGTTCAAACCCCAAAAATTGGAGAAGTGAAAGAGGTAAAGCATGTGTATTACCAACTGACCATAATTTTCCACATATAGATGGGTATCTTAGAAAAGGACAAGTTGCTTTATTACATTCAAATGTAATACATGGTTCAGAAAAAAATACATCTGATAGATTCCGAAAAGCATTCTTAACTGGTTACATAAAAGAGGGAGCTAAGTTTGCAGCTGGTGCACAAATGAATAGAAAACCAATTGATGTTGGTTCTGCAAAACTTTAATTAATCTTATTTAGAATTGATATAAATTACAAAAATAATTCACTTTTTATTAGGTTTTCTCGTTTATTTTCACTATATTTACTATGTAAATAATTAATAACGTTAAAATATAAAACATGAGTAAATTAAAAAAATTAAAATTTTCAATCAACAACAACGAATTCACATTGCCTATTAATTCTTACCAAGAATCAACTTGGGGTGGTTCTCTTGAGAAGTATATCCACATGAGTGCAAAGAACTGTGCTTCTATAATCAAACAATTTGTTAAAAAGAATTATCCTGAACTTAAAGTATGGGCTGGTTCAGATACATATAGTGGTGGTTCTTCTACCAGAGTAAGTGTTTGTAACAAAGATGGTTCGGAAGTAGATTATGAAACTTTCAAAGAAATATCTAAATGGAAACATATCTTACAAGGTGGTAACTTCAATGGTATGGAAGACATCTACGAATATAGAGAAGATAAATTATGTACTGATAATGGTATGGAATTGAAATACTTCCCTTCTTATATCTTTATTGATAACAAACCACAATGGGGTTCTGTTGAATATTGGTTAAATCAGTATAATGAGTATAAATCAAATATCAATAATCCTAATTACTATAAGCAAAGAGAAATTATGAATGAAAAATATAATGGTTCATTTTTAGAAATGAATAAAACTTATATGACTAAAAAAGAATATGAAAGATGTTCTTTAGTATTATCTTAAAACTTAAAATATGAATAAAGAACAAAACGAAAACGAATTGGAATATGTTTCTATATTTCATTTCTACGAACAATTAAACAAATAAAACTTTAAAACCATAAATTATGATGAATTGTACAGTAAAAGTAATGGCTCAGTATTTCGAAAATTATTCAGATACTAATACACCTTATTGGAAACCAAAAGGTGGACAGGAATTTCAAATTGTAATTGATTCAGATACTATATTGTATTCTGATGAGTTAAAGAGTCATCTTACAACGTTAGTAGCTGCTCAATCTAATGAACATCATAAGTATGAGTACATCGAACATGATGTTGAGTTTATTAAACCAATAGTATTGGAAAGTAAGGAGTTGGAGAGTTTAATTCAAACTGAATATGAAAAATGGAATCTGCCTTAAGAGTATTTGAAGAAATCCAAAAACTTTCAAATCCCTCTAACAAAAAATTAACAGATGTTGATATAATAAAGTTAGATAGGGATTCTGATGTTATATTTGTATTGTTACCTGAGTGGGCTCCAAATCTACCTCCTTATAATATAGCAAGATTATCATCGATAATAAATCAAGCTGGTTATAAATCATCATGTCTTGATTTAAACATTGAAACTTATCAAGAATCAAAGAAATGGAAAAAAGAATTGGGAATTGACCCATATAATCCAAATAATCTAAATAAGTGGGCAATAGGTGAATATGAAAAATATCTGGCACCAACTATAAATCCATTTTTAGATAAATGGATTGAAAAAATAGTAAAAATAAACCCAAAAGTACTAGGGTTTACTCTGTATTTTTGTAACTCAGGTCCTGTAGATTATGTAGTAAAAAAATTAAGAAAAAGATTACCAAACTCAACTTTTTTTGCTGGTGGACCTGATTTATCACAAATTAAAGATAAAATCAAAAATGGTGAAATGTACTGTGATGATAACGATACTCCTTATTTTGATTATGGTATTCTTGGAGAATCTGAAATTATATTATTAGATGTACTTGAAGAAATAGAACAAGGTGTTGAGCATAAAGGAATGAAAATTCTTACTCAACCTATTAAACAAAGAATTAATCTAAATAACTTTCCATTACCAAATTATGAAAACTTTGATTTTTCTAAATATAAAATATCAGATGGAGCATTAACAGAACTAAGTAGAGGTTGTACTGCAAAATGTACATTTTGTTCAGAAACACATTTTTGGGAATATAGACAAAGAAATCATACTTCGGTTTTAGATGAAATACAATATCTTTATGATAAAGGAGTACGAATAATATGGTTTGTTGATTCATTAGTAAATGGAAATCTAAAAGAATTAAAAGAATTTGCACAAGGAGTTATTGATAGAGAATTGGATATAAAATGGCAAGGATATGCAAGATGTGATGGTAGAATGGATTATGAGTATTTAAAATTACTTAAAGATTCTGGTTGTCATTCATTATCCTTTGGTGCTGAATCTGCTAGTGATAAAGTTTTAAAAGATATAAACAAAAGAGTTACTAACTCTGAAATGGAACAAAACTTTAAAGATTGTAATAAATTAGGAATTCATATATTTTCAACATGGATTACATCATTTCCAACAGAAGATACTGAAGATTTTATAGATACTCTTGTTTTTTTAAATAGAAACACAGTAGATTCTATTTTTTTAACACCAGGATTTCAACTTACAGATGATTCAATAGTTGGCCAAAACTTTGAAAAATTTGGATTAGCACCTTTTAGTTATAATGGTGGTTGGATTAAAGATGATTATTCCTACACAAAACCACATATATTAACAAGAGCAAAACTATTTGATATATTTGCTAAAGAATGTACAGATATAATTACATGGGATAGACCATTACTTTCAAAAATGTATAATATCTCTTTTAATAATAAATTAAATAAAAAAATAGATTATTATAGAACTGATATTAATGTATTTAAAAAAGATAATAATAACTTTAAAAATAATTTGTTACTTGAGCCTTTTTATGTATTTCACTTAATGTGGAAAATAAAAGGAGGTTTTGAAATAAATTTAAAATTTGATAAAGATATAGATTACCAAGAATATGGAAATGTATTAGAAACAAATTACTGGTCAGATTTTTATTTTAAAATAGATGATAGTGGTAATTGGGAAACAAAAATAAAATCTAAATTTGAACAAGTACCAAATGCATTTAACTTCATTGATTATTCTCAGAGAAAATCTCCCACAATAGAAAGAGCCAGAGTTCACGCAAAACCAAAATGGAAAGATGGCAGTAGAACTGTTGCTGAAATTAAAGAAGGTTTAAAAACTGAAAATTACTTAAATAAAACAAAAGATTTTACATTTAAGTTTGATTGGGAAGGTAGTGGATATTGGGGAGAAAAAAAGAAAAACTTATTTTAATTAGGATATTAAAAATAAATTTCGTATATTTGATTTATTATGAATAAAACAGATTTAACACAACAAGATGGAATGTATTATGTAGGACACTTAATCGATATCGATGGAAGTGGTTATGTAGATGCAGAAACTGCAGAACTTATCCTATTAGAACATAATGCAGGAGTTACTGAATGATTATAGTAGAAACTAATAAAGAGAAAGAACAATTTCTCGAATATTGGAATAACGAAGAATCTAAGATTATTCCGATTTGGGAAGATTTGGATAGACATCCTATGACTAATGGGTTGTCATTTTTGTATGTCCGATTCTCAAACTTAGATTTTATACTACCATTTAATCACAATGATTGTGAAAAGTTAGAAATAGATTTATCAACCTCGAATCAAACAAAGTGGATTTGGAACAAAAAAGGATTTCTCCAAACCGATATTAAGATAAATAACCTAAAAGATGTGCAAACTTCTTTATTCTTTGAGAAATTCCAATTATATGATATACAATCGAAATTAGAGGGTTTAACGAGTTTTTACTATCGTTTGGGTATAAGAGATGGTTTGGGTAAGAGTATCTCTATAATGAAGTGGAGTGAAGTACTACGAGGTATATGTGATGAATGGGATATAAAACATACAAATCTTTGGGTGGATGAAACGATGATTCCTCTTTTATCAGATATCGAGAGAAAAGGCATTCAAGTCGATAGGGAAAAATTTTTTGATAGATGGCCAGATAATAAGAAATCTTTATGGTTCTCACATACATTCACCGAGTACAATCCATACACGATTACATCAAGACCTTCCAATAGACATTTAGGTATCAATTATGGTGCATTAAACAAATCCGATGGTAGTAGGGGAGTATTCGTTCCAAAGAAAGGAAAGTTGTTCTTACAATTCGATTACGATGCATATCATGTTAGGATTATTGGTAAGTTGATTAAATACAAACTACCCGATACTTCGGTTCACCAATGGTTAGCAGACCAATATGGTTGTGATTATGGGGAATCCAAAGGAAGAACGTTCCGTATCTTATATGGGGGAGTATCCGATGAAGATAGAAAAATACCATTCTTTGATAAAGTAGATAAGTTTATTTACAAGATGCAAGAAGAGAGTATTCGAAATGGGTATCTACAAACTCCAAAAGGAAGAAAGATTCCTTTAGAGTGGATTGAAAACCCCAACTCTCAAAAGTTCTTCAACTATATTCTTCAAGCGACTGAAACTGAATTCAATATTGAGGTAATGAATAAGTTGAAAACGTTGCAACTTCCTCTACCTATTCTTTATACTTATGATTCATTCTTATTTGAGTTTGATGAAACCGAGGTAGAAACTATTAAATTAGTTAAATCCGTTCTCGAAAGTTATGGATTTCCTGTCAAAGCCGATTGGGGGAGTGATTACTCAAAAGTTTAATATTTATATATACATTAAAAAATAAGGAAAATTATGAAATTATTTAAAATATTACTGCTATCATTCATCTTGTGGGGATGTGAAGCAGAATCAATTGTTGCACAAGAATTAAGACAAGAAGTTATTGTTGAAAATGCAGTATTCAAAGTTTGGTACAATGAAGTAAAAGAACAACCAGTAAAATTAGTTTATACATCTACTAATAGACCAAAGAATGTAGATAGAGGTTCAATGAACTTTTATAATGAATCTGATTATCATACATCTGATAATGCTGATTATTATGCAAATGTTTGGGATAAAGGACATCTTGCTCCAGCAGCAACTTATTCTGATTCTAAAGAAAATCTACGACAAACATTTTCGTTTTTAAATTGTGCTTTACAAGACCAGTACCTTAATAGAGGTGAGTGGAGATTATTAGAAGAACAAGAAAGAAAATGGGATGATGAACAAAATTTAAGAATTGTAGTTGAACTAGTATGGGAAGATGGATATGAAATACTACCAACAGGTGGACATATTCCAACTACAATGATAAAAACAATTTACTTTGAAAACGACGGTACTTGTAGAAAATTTGTATTTCCAAATCAAAAACCAACTCAAGGTTGGGAAGAATACGAGGTAACTTGTACAGACTAATATTTATAATAAATAGGAGATTAAATTATGGCTTTCAACTTTCCTGATGGAGCATCAAACGGAGATACACATACAGCAAGTAATGGTACAGTTTATATTTACAATGGAACAACATGGTTAGTTGATTCAGTAACCACTACAACAAACTTCGATACAAAATATCTAAATACAAATGGTGATGGAATTTTAAGTGGTTCTGTGACTGACCAACTTCCAAGTGGAGTAATTAGTGGAAGTTCTCAAATTACAATTACTGAATCACAAATTTCAGATTTATCACATACAACTTTACCAAGTGGATTAGTTAGTGGTTCATCTCAGTTAGATGGATTTGTAAGTTCATCTTCAACAAATATTATAGAAGTAATGACATCTGCATCTTATGATGCAATTACACCAGTTAGTGGTACTTTATATATTATACAAGGATAAAAATGGACAGAAGGATTAATACTGCACAAGGCATTACTTTCAATAATGTTTCGGTAGATGATGTTTATTATAATAACGAACACATCTGGCCAACAGGTAGTGCTTCAACTCCTTGGTCACCAAGTACTGATATTACAACAGTTGCTTGGATTGATGCATCCGATTCTTCAAATTATTCAACAAGTGGAACAACCCTAACTTCGGTAACTGATAAAGCAGGAACTTATACAATGACAGTTGGTGGAACTCCAACTACTGGTAATACTCAAAATGGATTAAATGTATTTGATTTTAATGGTAGTAATGAGTATTTACAAAGTACAACGTATTCTATCCAAGCATCATCTGGTAATCATTGGGCAATAGGTGTATTTAGATTTGAAGGAACAAATAGTACTCAAGATTCTATTTGGAGTTATGAAACCAATCAAATTGGTTTTGGTGGGGAAAAAAGAGATTATGCATTGAGTAGTGGTAATTCCTCAAACTCATGGCCAGGTGAATTAGATTTAGATGGTTTGGCTTTTAATAGAATTAGTTCTACAATTGGTAATTTAGAATCTTGGAATTCAAAAAGTTTAACAAGAAACCAATATCATATCGTTTCGTGTTGGTTTAATAAAACAGGAAACCAAATTGGTGTTAGAGTAGATGGTTCAAATGCATTTACACCAGTTAATGATTACGATAACGAAATACAAACAAGACAACAATTAAGATTAATGAGAAACAGGTCATCACAAGAATTAGATGGTAAATTAGCAGAGTTCTTTGCAGTAGCAAATATACCTGGTACAAGTGGTACTGATTTAACTCATTTAACAAAAGCAGAAGGATATCTTGCACACAAATGGGGATTAGAAAGTTCTCTACCAAGTTCACATCCTTACAAAACATCAGCACCTTAATATTTATAGTATAGTATGGATTATAAAAAAGTAATAGATAAGTTAGTAAGAGAACTCTCATATAGGGTAGGAATTCCCAATATAGAAAATAAGGACCATCAATCAATCATGTCTGAAATTCTTTCAGAGTGGGGTGAGTATGATGTAAAAGAAAAAATCTTTGAATTTCTTACTGAAAAAGATGAAAAATTTAATGCAACAAGTAAAAAGAGTGGTGAAACTGTAACATTCCAATCAAAAAAAGCAAGAGAGGATGCAATAGAAGCAGGAACCCACAAACTTATTGATAAAAAAGATGATGATACTCAAACTACACAAGGTAGTGCTTTAAAAAGTAAATCTTATCAAAAAGTAGTTGATAAAGAAGAAGAAACTCGGAAAAAAATTGATGGTGAAGATGATAATAACCAACAACCTGAAAACGATGAAGAAAGAAAAGAAGAACTGAGAAGTAAAGATGAAGAATTAGTAAATACTCAACTTTTCTTATATGAAGGTGATGACCAAGATGCGGGAGGTCTTGGAACTCCTGAATCAAGAACTGGTGAAACAGTAACAGTTTATGCTGGTACAAGAATAAAACAACTCATGGCAGATGGAAAAATGGATTATAAAACTGCCAGAGAACAAGTAAGACAAGAATTACTTGAACACACAAAATCCAAAAAAGGTGGTAAAAAGGCACTCTTAACAAAAGAATGGGTAGAGTCAGGCCTAAGATGTTTAGATTGGATTAATGAAAATTATGATATAGATGAGGTTGAAGATTTTGCATGGGATACACCTGAAGGAAATGATTTAGTGGGTTCAAAAGACCATGGAACTTCTGCTGATATGTTTATAAAAACAAAAGATGGAAAAACAATTGGTATTTCTCTTAAAAAAGATTTTAAAGTTTTTGTATTTAATGGTGGATATGATAAAAATATAGGAAAATTTGCAGAAAGTTTGGGATTATCGTTGGATGAATTACCAGATGAACTTCAATATAAAGGAAACCCTAAATCATATAAATCAAAAAGAGAAAAAATATTTGAAGAAAGATTTGAGTTATTCAATAATGATGATGTAAAGAAAAAAGTTTGTGAAAATATAGAAAAGGCAAAATCAAGTGATGAAGGATATGTAGAAGTATTTGCTAAAAGAACTTTAAAAAATAAAAAGAGATTAAATTTAATTGCAAAAAATGCAGGTAAAGATATTTCTGATGTAACTTGTGATGATTTTTATAACTTTGTTTTAAATAAACCAAATAAAACCAATGACGATAAAGCAGTTATTTATGCTTTTGCACAATATGATTCTGAAATTGAAAAGGGAACTAATGGATTATATTCAGAAACAAGAAAATTAGATAAACAACAGAGAGATGCTTTTTATAGTTTTGTAACAACACAACCTTACGAGGACAAATTTAAAGAAGTAGTTGCAGAACATACTCATATTGATGATGTTTTGTTTGGAACAAAGGGAGACCAATTAGATAAACTTGAAGTTGTATATGGAGAACCACCAGCGGGTGAATCCATGAAAAAAGAAGCTTTAGTTGCTATGTTTGATTTGGGAGATTTATATGAAGAATATGAAAATGAAAAAGACCCACAGAAAAAACAAGAACTTCAAGATGAAATAAAAAGAAAGTATAAGGAAAAAATGATAATTGATAAAGAATCAAATCCACCGAGAATTGGTGTATTGATTGCTAATCCTGTTCCTCCACCAGATACTTCAATTCAACCTCTATTCACTTTAGGAGTTAGAGCTAAGGGTATTACCGCGGCACCTGCATTAGAAATGGGACAAACTGCTTTTGGTGGATTGTGTTTTAAAAATGGAACTGTTGATATAAACAAATGGCCTGATGAAGATAGAAAGAAATTTGTTGATAGCGAAGTTAAGAGAATACAAGAAGATTTTGATGATGATTTCATAGATTATACAAACAAAAGTGAAGTTGAAGAATTAATATCTTATTTAGAAAGATTAGATAAATTAAAATCTGTACCGAAAACTAAAAGGTTAATAGATTTAATAAAATCAAAACAACAATAAACACCCTTATTTAAAGGTACATTACAATATATTTATTAATAGTAGTTTTTCGATAAAAGAAATCATATTTATAGTAGAATAAATAAAGAGGATGGAAAATCTATGCAAACCCAGTTACTTTGTACTTTTACTACAAAAGAAGAACTTAAAACTACCTTACAGCTTATAAGAGAAACCTATCATATAGTGTACAACTATATTTATGTTCTTCAAAATAAGGGTAATTTAGAGGAGTTGTTCGTTACCTATAATATAGATACTTCTATTAAACCAGAAACACCATTAAAGGATACTATCTTAGTACACCGAAAAAAACAATCTAATACTCTTTATACAATCAATGCACTTAACGAATTAGTTAAAGAAGAAAATGGTGGTGTATTAGATAAAAAATTCACAATTGATTGGAATAAATTCAAAAACTCAATTATCGTTACCAATGTAGAAGGTACAAAGAAAATTTCTACACGAATCTTCGAGGTAATAGAATTCAACAAAAAATAAAATTATTCTTATTTAGAATCAATATAAACTGGTAAAATAAATCACATTTTACTTGACTCGTATTGCTTTTTTCACTATATTTACTATGTAAATAATTAATAATATAAAACGTAAAATTATGACCGTAAGTAAAATAAAAGAAATCGTAAAAGAAGTATTAAGTATCAATTTAGTAGATTGGTTAACTAAATCTCAAATTGAACTGATAGAAATAGAAGTAGAAGTTCATGAAATTGCTGAAAAAGATGTTTGTGAATTTATCTTTGATAAATCAGTAATATTCCAATGTTCATTAATGGATGATTAATATAAACCTTTAAAA
>Ga0228668_1000227_pt1 | contig 25960 bp, 26 predicted proteins | sample 82DmetaG_FD_182701 | JGI IMG/M metagenome (GOLD analysis project Ga0228668, IMG submission 182701) | Seawater microbial communities from Monterey Bay, California, United States - 82D | ecosystem: Environmental > Aquatic > Marine > Coastal | place: USA: California | collected 2016-10-10
TAGCGACTATTTTAAGATAAATTCTCGCTAAAAACCCCACTCACCTACTCATTTTCGTATATACTGTTCAACAAGTGAACGATATGCTGTAATAGAGTCATTCTTCAACCGTGGCGGTGCCTGGCGACAGGGCCGTGCGGTAGCCTGCCTGGGTGATTAATATTGAACCTGTCTGACGAGAACGCACTGCAAGCTTTAAAGTTGCTTGAAAAAAACCCCGAGTTGACTCAGCGTGAACTCGCGGCGGAGCTCGGCATCAGCTTGGGCAAGACCCACTATATGATCAAGGCCTTGATTGATATGGGCTGGATCAAGCTGGACAACTTTCAGCGGTCTAACAATAAGTGGGGCTATGCCTACCTATTGACCCCCATGGGGCTGGCCGAAAAGGCTGCTATTACGGTGCGATTCCTTGCGAGGAAGCGGGAGGAGTATAGGCAGCTTGAGCAACAGATCGCTGATCTGAGTGTTGAGATTGAGTCGATGAAGCCTGGGGCCGGTAAGCGATAAGGGCCGTTATCAAAAATCGAAATAAAATAAATATCTAGAAAGTCTTAAATAAATGAAAAAATATCAAGTCTATGGCATCGGCGCGGCACTGGTCGATACTGAAGTCGTTGTGTCGGACGCGTTCCTGCAAAACAACGGAATTGAGAAGGGCGTCATGACCCTTGTCGATGAGCCTCGTCAGGCTGAGCTATTAAATGCCTTCAGTGCAGACCAGCACCACCTAATGAAAAAGTCCGGCGGCTCGGCCTGCAACACGGTCATCGCGGCTGCAAACTTTGGTGCAAAGACGTTCTTTAGTGGCAAGGTTGCGGCTGATGATGACGGTGAGCACTTTGTGGGTGATCTTGCCGAATCCGGCGTGGCCTTCCATGCGGCTTTGCCTGAGGCGGGCGTTACGGGTAAGTGCCTTGTCATGGTCACGGACGATGCCGAGAGGACAATGAACACCTACCTCGGCGCATCCGAGCAGCTCACCGGAAGAGAGATCGATGAGGCGGCCCTGCTTGAGTCGGAGTGGCTCTATATCGAGGGATATTTACTGACTGATGATGCCAGGGCGGCACTGATAAAGGATGTTGTAACCAAGGCCAAAGAGTCTGGCGTCAAGGTGGTGCTGAGCCTTTCCGATCCCTTTGTTGCGCAAATCTTCGCAGACAACCTTCGGGCCGTGATTGGTGATGGCGTTGACCTTGTCTTTTGTAACAAGGATGAGGCATTAGCCTTCACCAAAACTGAGGCTGTTGATGATGCGTGTGAAGCATTAAAGCAGAGCGCGAAAGCATTTGCTGTTACGGATGGTGCCCAGGGTGCGATCGTCTTTGATGGCCAAGAAACGGTCAGTGTGCCGGGTGTACCTGCTGATGCGGTTGATACAAACGGCGCTGGGGATATGTTCGCCGGTGCCTTTATGTATGCGCTGACTGCGGGTCGCGACTTTAAATGGGCCGCGGAGCTTGCCAATGAATCAGCCGCAAGGGTGGTGGGGCAGTTTGGTCCCAGGCTTGATGCAATAGAGTTTGATTCTATCAAGCAGGCGTTCGGAATCTAGCCAGCGATAAAGGCTATTATCGGTTGTTAGTCATAAAAAGCATGGATTTCCGGAGTTCCTGGAGTCTATAAAAGAAAGATTACTTAACATTAATGTTCATAATATAAGAGCTTAATCATCTTGGCTGAAAGAATAAAAATAACAGTGGTTGGATCCGGGTATGTGGGAATGTCACTCTCGGTTCTCCTGGCGCAGCACAACGATGTGACCGTGCTGGATATAGATGCTGCGAGAGTCGATAAAATTAACAACAAACAGTCGACAATTGCCGATACAGAAATTGAATCATTCTTAGCCGAAAAGTCTCTGTCCTTAGTTGCCACATTGGACAAGCAAGACGCCTATAAAGATGCTAGCTTTATTATTGTGGCAACACCCACCAACTATGATTCAGACACAAATCGTTTTGATACTGGCTCAGTGGATGCGGTGGTTGAGGATGCCCTTAAGTTAAATCTTGATGGTTTGGTAGTCATTAAATCAACCATTCCAGTGGGTCATACCAAATCGCTTCAAGAAAAATTCGGAAGTGATCGAGTTGTTTTTTCTCCCGAGTTTTTAAGAGAGGGTCAAGCCCTTCAAGATAACCTCTATCCATCAAGAATCATTGTGGGTAGCCAGTGTAAAGCCGGTGAAGAATTTGCGGGTCTACTGAAGCAGGGTGCAGAAAAAGAAAGTATTGAAGTGCTATTTATTCGATCAACCGAAGCCGAGGCGGTCAAGCTGTTTGCAAACACCTACCTGGCTATGAGGGTGTCATTTTTTAACGAGTTAGATTCTTATGCTCTAGCCCATGAGCTAGATACCAAAAGCATTATTAATGGCGTTTGTCTGGATGAGCGAATAAGGGATGGTTACAACAATCCCTCCTTTGGTTATGGAGGCTACTGCCTTCCTAAGGATACCAAGCAACTTCTGGCAAACTACGATCAGGTGCCGCAAACATTGATCCAGGCGATTGTATCTTCAAATACCACGCGGAAGGATTTTATTGCCGAGGAAATACTAAAGTTAAACCCAAAAACTGTTGGGTTTTATCGTCTGGTTATGAAAGAGGGTAGTGATAACTTTAGATCCTCTGCCATCCAGGGGATCATGAAGAGGATGAAGGCAAAAGGTATAGAGGTTGCTGTATATGAGCCAGAGCTTGATTCAAGTGATTTTTTTGGCTCAACAGTTATAAAAGACTTCGATGATTTTAAAGATACATGCGATGTAATTATTGCAAACCGAAAGTCTGAGTGTTTGAAAGATGTATATTCAAAATGCTTCACAAGAGACCTATTTGGTGAAAACTAGCCACAAGAATCATGTGTCCATACTAATAATGGTTGATTGAGAGGAATATTTAATGATTAAAGCAGTGATAATGGCGGGTGGCTCAGGGACAAGATTATGGCCCTTATCAAGGGCGGGTCATCCTAAACAGTTTTTGAAGCTTCATGGAAGTGAAACTATGCTTCAGTCCACCATGATGAGGCTTAATGATTTGAATATATCATCGTCAGTTACGATTTGTAACGAGGAGCATCGATTCTTTGTCGCGGAGCAGTTAAGAGAGATTGATAAACTTGGTACAATTATACTTGAACCTTTTGCTAAAAATACGGCCCCAGCAATAGCACTTGCAGCGCTTGTGGCTGACGATGACCCTTTACTTTTGGTTTTGGCAGCTGATCATGTGATTCAGGATCAAACGGCATTTACCCATGCTGTAAATGATGCTGTGCCATTGGCAGAAGCTGGCAGACTAGTGACTTTTGGCATAGTGCCCAGTGAAGCACATACTGGATATGGCTATATTAAAATAGGAGATAAAGACGGAAGTGGGTTTGTTGTAGATAAGTTTGTCGAAAAGCCGTCAAGCGATGTTGCGCGTGATTATATTGAGTCTAGTAGCTATCTATGGAATAGTGGTATGTTTTTGTTCAAGGCCAGCCGCTACTTAGAGGAGCTAGAAAAATTTAGGCCTGATATTTATGAACCTTGTGTCGCATCCGCAGATGAACTAGGAAGTGATTTAGATTTTTTAAGAGTCAATAAAGAAGTGTTTGAAAAGTGCCCAAGCGAGTCAGTTGATTATGCGGTCATGGAAAAAACAGCAGATGCCGTTGTTGTTCCAATGGACGCTGGCTGGAGTGATATTGGATCTTGGTCATCGCTGTGGGATGTTAGTGATAAGGATAAAGAGGGCAATGTCACTCATGGCGATGTGATAGTTCATAATACCAAAGACTGCTATGTAAGGACAGATAGCAAACTTGTTACTGCAGTTGGGCTAGAGGATATAGTTATTGTTGATACTAAAGACGCCCTTATGGTTGCCCATAGAGACTCTGTTCAGGATGCAAAATTTATTGCCCAAAAATTAAAAACTGAAGAGCGTAGCGAATCGGAATTGCATCGTGAGGTATATCGCCCATGGGGTAAATATGATTCGATCGATAGTGGTGAAAGATATCAAGTAAAAAGAATTACTGTAAAGCCGGGAGCTAAGTTAAGTGTGCAAATGCATCACCATAGATCTGAGCATTGGGTAATCGTATCTGGCGTAGCTAAGGTGACAAATGGCGACGATATTTTTCTGCTCTCCGAGAATGAATCTACTTATATTCCAAGTGGCGTTATTCATGCACTCGAAAATCCGGGAAAAGTCCAACTTGAGATGATTGAAGTCCAGTCTGGAAGTTATTTGGGCGAAGACGACATTGTTCGCTTTGAAGATATCTACGGGCGTTCAGTTAAGCCAGAAGCATAACTAAAGAACAGTCTTAAAGTTCTAAAACATACTGCAAAGAAGCATGAATAATACGATGGAATCAATAATATATGTAGCCGGTCACAGGGGAATGGTTGGAAGTTCTTTAGTGCGGGCACTCGCCAGGCAGGGGTGTACCAGGATTCTTACACGTCCACGTGATGAGCTTGATCTTACCAATCAGGCATCTGTTAGGAGTTTTTTTGAACAGGAGAAACCTGATCAAGTCTATCTCGCTGCAGCCAAGGTAGGGGGTATATACGCAAATGATACGTTTCCTGCCGAGTTTATTTATGAAAATTTGATGGTTCAAGCTAACGTTATACATGAGGCTTTTAGGGTAGGCGTAAAAAAGCTCCTGTTCTTAGGTTCTAGTTGTATTTACCCTAAGCTTGCAGCTCAGCCAATGGCAGAAAATGCTCTTCTGACCGGGCCACTTGAATCTACCAATGAGCCATACGCAATTGCAAAAATTGCAGGCATAAAACTGTGTGAAAGTTACAATCGCCAATATGGAGATTCACATGGAGTTGACTATCGAAGTGTTATGCCTACTAATTTATATGGCCCTGGCGATAGTTATCATCCTGAAAATAGTCATGTAATACCAGCTCTAATTCGTAGATTTCACCAAGCCAAGGTTGATCATGCAAATTCCGTCACCGTATGGGGTTCAGGGAAGCCTAGACGAGAATTTTTATATGTCGATGACATGGCGGCAGCGAGTGTATATGTCATGAATTTAGATATTGATACATATCATGTAAATACTCAGAAAACTCTTAGCCACATCAACGTTGGAAGTGGTTTAGATATGACTATCAAAGAGCTTGCCATTGCGGTTGCTGAAGCTGTGGGGTATCAAGGTGGAATTGAATTGGATGCCAGCAAACCAGATGGCTCACCTCGAAAACTTATGGATAGTGGGAAATTAATGTCACTAGGCTGGAAGCCAGAGGTTGATTTGAAAAAAGGGCTTTCTCTAGCCTATAAAGATTTCTTAGAAAGAAATAATTCTTTAAGCAGGTAATTATTATAAATTAGGACCATAAATTATGAATGATCAAAAAAAAGTAGCACTAATAACTGGTGTTACCGGTCAAGATGGCTCTTATCTTGCGGAGCTTTTATTGGAAAAAAATTATCGAGTTCACGGGATAAAGCGACGCTCTAGTTTGATCAATACACAGCGGGTTAATCATATATATGAGGATCCTCATATTGATTATTCTAATTTCACTTTGCACTATGGTGATCTGACTGATAGCAGCAACCTGATGCGGGTAATACAAGAAACGCAACCTGATGAGATATATAATTTGGGTGCGCAGAGCCATGTTGCCGTCAGTTTTGAAAGCCCAGAATATACGGCCGACGTTGATGCGATGGGCACTTTACGCTTATTGGAAGCCATTCGGATTCTGGGGCTGGAGAAGAAAATTAGATTTTATCAGGCCTCTACTTCGGAATTGTATGGTTTAGTTCAAGAAACTCCGCAAACAGAGGAAACCCCTTTTTATCCGAGAAGTCCTTATGCTGTAGCTAAACTCTATGCATATTGGATTGTCAAAAACTATAGGGAAGCCTACGGGATGTATGCCTGCAACGGAATACTGTTCAACCACGAAAGCCCTCGACGTGGAGAAACCTTTGTAACTCGAAAAATCACAAGAGCTCTGGCTAATATATCTCAAGGGCTAGAGACTACTTTGTATCTTGGTAATATGGATGCGTTGAGAGATTGGGGGCATGCAAAGGATTTTGTCAGAATGCAGTGGCTAATGTTACAACAAGCAGGGCCTCAGGACTATGTTATTGCAACAGGAGTTCAATATAGTGTTCGACAATTTGTTCAATGGTCTGCTCAAGAACTCGGCATAGATCTGGAGTTTAAAGGCGATGGAATTGATGAGTATGGTGTTGTTGCGTCGGTTCATGGAGATTTAGCGCCAGCAGTAAAGGTTGGTGACGTAATCGTTAAAGTTGATCCTAGGTATTTTAGGCCAACAGAGGTTGAGACATTACTAGGAAATCCGGCAAAAGCCAAAGCAGAATTGGGTTGGGTTCCAGAAGTCAGCGTCCAAGAAATGTGTTCGGAAATGGTTGCTAGCGATCTTGAGGAAGCACGCAAAACATTACTTTTACAGAAACATGGACACTAAATTAAACATATTAAATGGAGCTATAAATTGACAGAAGTTCTTAAAATATATATAGGCTTTGATCCTCGAGAAAGTGTAGCGTGGCATACACTTGCGAATTCGTTATTTAGGCAAAGTTCGAAGCCAGTTACCATTTGCCCATTAAATCTCGAAAATTTAAAAGCAATTTATAAAAGGCCGTTAGATTCTCGGCAATCTAATGATTTTTCGTTTTCAAGATTTTTAGTGCCTTACTTATCAGAATTTAAAGGTTTAGCTCTCTATATGGATTGTGATATGTTGATCCGTACAGATATTTCTGAGTTATTTGAATATTGCTCAAAAAATTTAGATAAAGCAGTTCATGTTGTCCAGCATGATTACAAAACAAAGGTTTCTAAAAAGTATCTTAATAACATACAGCAAAACTACCCGCGTAAAAATTGGTCGTCGGTAATAATGTGGAATTGTGACCATCCCTCAAATAGAGAGGTTACACCGGAGTTTGTTAATGCCGCAGATGCAGCACAATTGCATAGATTCCTTTGGCTTAAAGATCAGGAAATAGGTTCTTTGAGTGTCGAGTGGAACTGGTTAATCGAGGAATTTGTGGCTCCATCGGATTCAGTAAAAAATCTGCATTGGACACTGGGTGGCCCCTATTTTAAAGAGTATGCCGATGTTGATGGCGCAGATGAGTGGCGAGCCGCACGTGATCAGGCTTTTTATTGTATGCAGATAGAAGATAATTGATGTGATAGATTTTATAAATTTTGCTCGTTCAGTAATCGAGATAGAGTCCGATGCTTTAGAAAAAGGCAGTCAAAACCTTAACCAAGACTTTAACTTTGCCGTAAACGCAATAATAGGCCTGAACACTTATGGTCGAGTGGTGGTATTAGGCGTTGGTAAATCAGGCCATGTTGGGCAAAAAATCGCGGCAACATTGGCTAGTACTGGGACACCTTCTATATTTATTCATCCTTCTGAGGCCGGTCATGGGGATTTAGGGATGATCACAAAACATGACATTGTCTTGGCGATCTCTCAGTCTGGAAATGCTGAAGAATTATGTAAATTATTTCCTTATTTTGTACGTTATAAAATACCTGTTATTGCATTTACAGGAAATAAAAGTTCCGAACTTGCGGAATTTTCACAATTCGTGATTGATACTAGTGTAGAAAAAGAAGCTTGTCCTCTGGGATTAGCGCCAACCTCTAGTACAACACTTGCGATGGTACTTGGCGATGCCTTGGCAGCATGTTTGATGAAAAAAAGAGGCTTTTCAGAATCAGACTTCGCGAGTACGCATCCACTAGGTTCTCTTGGTAAGCAGCTCTTTATTCGTGTGCATAATTTAATGATAGGCTCAAAACATGCAGCCTTTATTAGCCCTGAAACTTCTGTATATGAGGCTATTATTGCAATGACTGCTGGTGAATTAGGGTTTCTTGCAGTCATCGATGATAATCGAAATGTAATTGGTGTATTTACTGATGGCGATCTTCGAAGGTGCCTTGAGGCTGGAAAAGATATTAATTATTTAAAAATTCATGATGTTATGAATGTTGATTTTATTGCTGTTCAAGGTTCAGTTTTAGCAGTGCAAGCTGTAGAGTTAATGTCTGAAAATAAGATTTCTCAGTTACCAGTGGTAGACGAAAGTGGTAAATTCATTGGCTCGATAAATATGCGAATATTGCTACAAGCAGGGATTGTTTGAATGGGTGATGGCCAAAGATCTATTTGGATTTTTATTTTAGTAGGCGGCCAGGTAACAAGCGCAATACTTTTCTCTGTTATAGTAATTAGAAATATCGGCCCGGGAACTTTAACCGACTCTTACTTCATGGCCCAAACTTTGCCTCTGATATTGTCCGGCATTGCTGCAGGAGCTTTGCAAGGAGTCTGGTTGCCGAGACTGGCTAAATCTTACCCTTCTGCACAAGATTACTCAAGAGAGGCAATAAAGTCTTACAATCAAAGTATGCTTCTCGCTCTTGGTATTTTGATTTTTGAGTTTGCGGTGGTGTTTGTAACTGGATTTTTGTTTTTTAGGAACGATCAAAACTTTATAGTTCTTTCACTTATTTTGGGGTTAACCCCTGTTCTTTATTGCTTAAACGCTACGCAATTATCTTTATTGCGATCCAAACAAATCATCATTGCTCCAGAAATTGTAGCCTGCGTAGTTTCATGGATTGCATTAATCCCGCTAAGTATTTTTATCTTAAAATTTGGAATTATCTTTGTAGCTATTCTTCATCTTGTAAGATATATACTCCAAACGATACTTTTTCAGTATTTAGTAGGTATGTGGCCACGATTTAGTTTTCGTTTAGGAGTAGACGCGGAACGATGGGCTGAATTAAAAGTTATACTATTTGGTGGGACGATAACAAAGTTTTCGCCACTTGTAGATCGATCTCTTGCTTCACAGACAGGTGGTGGAGACCTTACACTGTTTGCTCTAAGTCAAGCAGCTGCAAATGCTTTGAGTACAGTGCTCGATCGTACTTTTGCTATGCCTTCCATAGCTCCGATTAGCAGATTGGCATCTGAATCCCGCTGGGATGAAATGTTAGGGCGTTTACATAGTGTGTTATTTAAAATTTTCTTGTTGGGGATAGTTGCAGGAGTTTTTTTCGGATTTGCAGGCGACCAAATTCAGAAGTTAATAGCATTGATACTCAATGTTGATGGTCCATCTTCAGTTAACATCTTTTATATTCTTGCATTGTTGATGGGGAGCGTTTTTATATCCGCTTATGGGGGTACATTGGTATACGGCTTTTACTCAATAGCTGATACGGCCACACCGACAAAAATTGGTGTACTTGGTTTTTTGGGTAGCATTGCTATCAAGTATACATTGTTCGAGGGATATGGGATTTTTGGATTAGCAGCTGCAGTTTCAATATACTATTTAATAAATTTGATATTTATGTATTGCCTTCTAATAAGAAAAATTAATACCCTAAAGTTAACTGGCTAGAAAATACAGCCTTAATTGGAGAAATAATTATTAACAGTATCGACAAATGGTTTAATTTGCACCCATCTGTATATCGGAATTTACATTTAGGCTGTGGATCGAAACATATGGATGGTTGGTGTAATGTTGACTATTTTCCTATGGCAGATACAGACACCCATCGAGGGGACAATATGGTTGTAGATGTCTGGTGCAGTATCGACAAGCTTAGCTGTTCAGATGAGTCCATACATACAATATGTACTAGGCATGTACTTGAGCATTTTTATAAGCATGAAACACTTGACCTCACCGACGAATTTGAAAGAGTACTTCGCCCTGGTGCTGTCATGGTGCACGAGATGCCTAATTTGGCAGGAATAATAAATCTACTTCGCTTTTTACCTGTAAGACCCAAATATCCTAGAAGTATGGCGGCTGATAGAGATATGATTATGAGCCAATTCTATGGATCTAGTTGGGAAGCTAATGATCTTGGCTACCCTTACCATAAATATGTTTGGACTAAGCCTGAATTTGCAAATACTCTATCAGCTAAAGGGTGGAATATTCTTCTATCTACGGGTTCAACCAGATCTCATGTTCCCTACAGAGATTTTGCTGTGGTCGCGCAGAAACAAGGAGTCCCAGATGCTGAAACTAGAGCCTCAAATGAAGTTATTCTGAAGGAATATGGGAATCGGTTGTATCGTATTGCAAAGCAGATAAAGTCCGTTTTAAAAATTGCTACGCTACGTGTCTAATTGTGACTAAAAATATTTCCCCGCAAAGCCTAGTCAGGTATCTGAAAATTCTAAAAAGACGTTTTAAAGCGTTTTCTTTGGTTTACGGCAGCAAGACGCTGTTATTTAGACCTAACTTCAGGAAACCAGGAAGTCGTCGGAAAGTATATGATATCGTTTTTATTGCACCACCTCGATATGCGGCTAATTGGATTTTAGATGGTATTATCGAGGAGTTGGAAAATAGATTTAAAGGCTATGAAACGTCAAAGGTTTCTGCTGGTGAAGCGTTACCGCCGGCAAAGACTTATCTATATATGCACTATATCTTCTTTATTGATACATATTGTCCTTTTAGTATTCCCAACGGTTCAAAAATATTGATATTTGCTACGCATTTAGAGCCGCAAAAACATAATGTATCTAACAGCTTAGTTGCGAAATCTCTTAACGCAGTTGACCAAGTGATTTGTATGAATAGCAACTTACTAGATCAGTTGCAGTACCTTGGTACGAGACCAGAAAAATTGAATGTGATAGTTGGAGGAGCGGATCAGGAGTTGTTTATACCGGCCACAGATATCTGTGCAAGGGAATATATCGGAGTGGTTTGTGCTTTTTATCCCAGGAAAAACTTGTCTAAAATACTTGATTTGATCAAGCATCTTCCGCATCGTAGCTTTTTATGTGTTGGCAAAGGCTGGGAAGCCTATGAGCATTTTAAAGAGATGGAATCGCAACCTAATTTCTCCTATATATCAGCGGAATATTCTGAATACCCCAGTTTATATTGTAAAATGAAAGTGTTTCTCTCAGTGTCTTCCTTGGAAGGAGGTCCAATACCTCTAATTGAGTCGATGATGAGCAACGCGGTTCCAGTAGTAAGTAAAACTGGTTTTGCCCCTGACGTCATAGAGAATGGAGTCAATGGGATATTGTTTGATGTCGAAGCGTCATACCTTGATATTGCATCTGACATTGAAACAGCTTGGGAATGGGATCGAGATATTCGATCAAGCGCTCTCAAATTTGACTGGAATTGTTTTGCATCCAAAGTTGAAACGCTTGCATTTGAAAGGTCCGCTATATGAAAAAATGTTCGCTAATATTTGGCATTACTGGTCAAGATGGTCTTTATTTATCTCAATATCTTCTAAACAAGGGACATAAAGTTATCGGGGTCAGTCGAAACTTGGACGTTGTGTCAACAAGTAACTTAAAGATATTTGGTATTATTGACAAAATTACGCTCATTGCTATGGATGTACTTGACCTTGCGGGAGTTTGTAAGCTTATTGAAAGTAACCTACCGGATGAAATATATAATCTCTCAGGGAATTCATCAGTTTCTCTCTCTATAAGTGATCCGAGGTCGACCTTTGAAGGTGTCACATTAGGAGTGATTAATATTTTAGAAGCGGTTAGAACTAGTCAAAGAGAGATAAAGTTTTTTAATGCTTCTTCTAGTGAATGTTTCGGTCAAACAAATGGTGAACCGGCGACTTTAAATAGCTCTTTTTATCCCCGAAGTCCTTATGCGGTCTCAAAGGTTGGCGCATTTTATATCGTAAAGCTTTATCGGGAGCTCTATGATATATATGCGGTATCTGGAATACTTTTCAATCATGAGTCTCCATTAAGAAAGCAAAATTTCGTGACAAAAAAAATAGTTAGCTCCGCTTTAAGAATAAAATCTGGAGCAGATGAAGTTTTAGAGTTAGGAAATTTATCTATACGTCGAGATTGGGGCTGGGCTCCCGAATATGTTGAAGCTATGTATCTGATGCTTAATATGAAAACTCCAAATGACCATATTATTGCAACAGGTCATGTTCAAAGCCTTAAACAACTTACTATGCAAATCTTCAATGAACTCGATCTCGATTGGAGTAAATATGTTAAACATCAAAGCGTCTTAGAGCGAAAAAATGATCCTGAGGAGATTTCTGGAGATACTGAGTTGGCAAGAAATGAGCTAGGATGGGAAGCTAAATGTAAGGGAGATTTGTTAGCGAATAAACTTGTTGAAGAAGAAATTTCTTATAATTGTTTACGTAATCATATGGCAAGCGACTTATGAATTTTAATCTGGATTCAATTTCTAGGCTTTCCGATATCTATAATTGGAGATTTTTGTCTATTTGTAGGAATAATAATAAACAAGAAATTGAGCGCCGCATAAATAGAGTGCTAGGAAGATTAGTTAAGAAGAAATACCAAATTCTGACGCCTTCAGGACGATCCGCAGTTTATATCTTGGCGAAATATCTATCCGATAAAGACAAACGGACAAATATAGTCATACCTGCCTTTACGTGTGTGGTGGTGCCAAATTCTGTTAAGGCTGCGGGGCATGAGCTTCGCTATTGCGATATTGATTTAGACACTTTATCCCTAAATCTAGATCATTTAGATTCAATAGTTGATGAGAATACTAAAGCCATAGTTGTACAGCATGTTCTGGGTTTCACCGATAATCAAATAAAAATAATACGCGATAGATATAAAGGTATTTTTATAATAGAAGATTGCGCTCATTCTCTAATGGTCAAATACAGTCAGCAATCATCATTCACCGGTTCTTTAGGCGATGCTGCTTTTTTTTCATTTGATCACACGAAATCAGTAACTTGTTTTGGCGGTGGGGCTCTTCTAACTAATAACGAAGATGTATATAAATATGCTGATAAAAAGCTTCAGTCTCTTAAAAATAGTGGTCTTATAAATGAAGTCTATATATTCATTAAATATACCTTAATTTTCCTTCTAAATACTGGGGAAAAGAAGTTGATTAAAAAGATTTTGTTTGCGGCTGCGGTGAGGATCTTGAGATTAAAGCCAACGATGACGTCTAAAGAATTGCAAGGAGACTATGTCTTTACAGAACAAAATCGATTAGGTGTTTGGAGGATAAAGCTTCTGTATTTTCAGCTACTACGTCGTAATTCCGTTGCAAGAATTCGGTGTAGAAATTTTAAAATTCTAAATGGAATATTTTCAAATTATGATGGAGAAGTACTACCTGCTTTAAGATATATGGTATTTAAAAGACAAGTCACAGGGCATAAATTGTACAACCACATGGGTAACTGGTTCTCATCCCCCATTCACCCAATAAAAGATAGATTCCATTTGTTCGATTATAAAATGGGAAGCTGCCCCAATGCTGAATGGTTATCAGATAATGTGTTAAATATTCCAACAGGGCCTAGGTGTAACACCAATGTTTGGTGATAAAAGGAAAATATGAATAACAAAATAATACCAATTTCAAAACCCCACGTAGATAAATCTGATTCAACATATGTTTTAGATGCAGTTGATAGTGGGTGGGTATCTTCTCTCGGTCCTTATATACAACAGTTTGAACATGATTTTTCACAAAAAATTGCTGTTCGTCACTGTCTTTCTGTAGGTAATGGGACCGTTGGCTTGCATTTAGCGTTAGCTGCTCTAGGAATAGGTGTAGGTGATGAGGTCATTGTCCCTGATATTACTTTTATTGCTACTGCAAATGCTGTCCAATATACGGGAGCTACTCCAATCTTTTGCGACATCAAAAGCTCTGACTTGAATATGTGCGCTGATTCATTTCGAGATAAGATTTCAGACAAAACTCGAGCAGTTATTTTAGTCCATCTTTACGGTCGAGTGGCTGATGTGGGGCTAATATCGGAAATCGCAAAGGAAAAAAATATTTATCTTATTGAAGATTGTGCAGAGGCCTTAGGAGGTGAATATAATGGAAAGCCAGTAGGAAGCTTTGGTGATGTCAGTGTGTTTAGTTTCTATGGTAATAAAAGCATTACAACAGGTGAGGGAGGAATGGTTTGCACACAAAGTGAAGATTTATATAAAAAGGCAGTAAAGTTGCGTGACCATGGTATGTCCACAGATAAACGTTATTGGCATGATGAAGTTGGCTATAACTATAGGATGACTAATATGCAGGCAGCTTTAGGATGCTCGCAGCTTCAAAAGTTATCAATGATACTTCGTGATCGGAAGAGAATTTATGATCTATATAAGGAGCTTCTAGAAAATAATTCTGATATTCAAGTGCTCGAAGCCTCTCCAAATACTGAGCATGCAATGTGGTTGTTCGACATTAGAATTAAGTCCTTAGCAAACGAATGCGACAGAGAACAGCTTTCCACTACTCTACTAAAGGACTTCGGAATTGATACTCGGCCAACATTTTACCCCTTGACTATGATGCCTATGTATTTGTTGGAAGCAGGATTTTGTGAATTGTCAAGATCTACCTATCATCAGGGCCTCTGCCTTCCAACTTATTTTGGAATTTCTGATGAGGATATTAGATACATAGTAAGCTCTTTGACAGAAGTGCTAAAGGGTTAAACCTATGAATATTTTGATGCTTGCGAGTGATGTTGATTTGAAAGGTGGTATACAGAGGTATACGCGCGGTCAGTTTTCCTCTCTTAAAAAAAGTGAAAAGGTAGATTCTCTTTATTTGTTTTCTTTATCTAACAATGTAGAAGGATCATTTGAAGAGACAATTCCTGTAAGCTATTGCAGAAAAAAGAATTCGCTATTCAACAATATTTTATTTATTTTAAGAACGATTTACGCAGTTTTAGTCAAAAAAATTGACCTCGTGCTTATTAATCATATTAATTTAGCGCCACTCGGTCTGATTATTAAGATATTGTTTAGAGTTCCATATATCACCAATGTCTACGGGATAGAGATATGGTCAGGACTCAATATGCTCAAAAGATTAAGTCTAAAAGGCTCTAATTCGCTAATTGGAGACTGTAACCACATTATTAATTATGTTCGTGAAAATGGATTGTATGAGGGAAAGATACACCTCTTATATGACCCTGTTGATGTAAATAATTTTAGGGCGCTGGACCGCTCTTTATATGAATATTTATATGATAAATATGACTTACCTAGAAACGGTTTGTATTTAATAACTGTTGGACGATTAGAACGTGATAAAGGTCATGAGTCTTTGATAGCGAAATTGTCGAATCATCCGGAGTGGTCTTATTTGGTTGTAGGAGACGGCTCAGATAGAAATAACCTTGAAGAGGTTGTAAGAAAAAAAGGTATGCAGAATGTTTATTTCCTCGGACGGGTTTCAGAAGATGACTTAGTTCCTCTCTATAACCTAGCAGCTGCGGTTTATTTGCTTAGCCGGATGGACACTGGCGAAGGTGAGGGTTTGCCGCTTGGCTTAATTGAGGGTAGCGCATGCGCAAAACCGATACTTTTCGGTGGAAATGATGGTTCTAAGGAATCATATTCAGGAAGTATCGAACCTAATGGGATTTTATTAGAAAGTTCAACAGACATTACTAGAGCGCTAAACCAATTGAAATCAAGAGAACTTAGAAAAAAATTGGGGGATAACGGGAGGCGGTTTGCTGTTGCGAATTTTTCTTTACAAAAATTTGGAGAGCAATTTAGGCAGATATGCTTAAATGAAGGATTATAGTGATAATCTTTATTGAGGAAGACGATAGCGGGAATGTAAATATATCAACTTTATTTACTGCACATCACTATAAAACTGAATATATTCAGCATCAAGTTACAGAGAATTATTTAAGTATTAAAGATAGCTTAGCAGCTGATCATTTAGACTATTTCTCATATTGTGAATATGACTTTTTCCATAAATTATTTTATCCACAGTCCCAGTACCAGTCATCTTGGAATTTTCTTTCAGCAAAAAAGTATCATATAAAAATATGGAAAAATAAAAAGCGTTTTTATCGATTTTATGAGATCAGATCTACCAATGGCTATGTAAAACCCTTATTTAAGTACCTTTACAATTTAACTGATAGTTTACTTTGCAAAATACATAATCATTTTATTTTTGATGCTAAAGAAGTATTGATATTTGAATATCAAGAAAAGGACTTCCGAAATCGTCAGAATTTTGATTACTTAAGGTCCAAATATTTACCAAGCTTAGCTCTAGGAAACGGGATTACTGCTAAATTGAAAAATTTCATTAATCGGAATATTTATTTTCTTAGGAATGTTAAACCAGTGATATGGGGTGAATTTAAATATCCCAAATATCTAAGATTTATGGGAACGAACTGTCTATCCCACGAAAACCTCACAAGACAATTTTTTCGTGCTACCAAAACAAAAGCTCTTATCGGAATTGATGATCCGTCTTTTGGGCGGCCTTTTATTAAGGGGTGTCGGGATTCTGGTATGATAACTATTGGAGTTCAGCATGGGCTATATGGAGCTGAAAATATTGGATACTCAGATATTGAAAAATCTATTCCCTGGTATGATTATTTAATTTGTTGGGATAAAGTATCAAAACAAATATTCATGGAAAATAATAAAAGTTATTCTGGAAAAAGAATCTTAATTGGAGCAGACTTTTTTTTGACTGGGCGTGCTAAAGGAGAAGTAAAAGATACAATATTTTTGATTGGAGAAGAGAATATTGATTCATCTCTTTTAGACAATATTGTTTCAATGATGCTGAAGGATAACTGGAATGTTTTGTGTTTAATGAAAGGTGGGCATACGGGAAGCAAACCAGGCATTAAATATGTACCCAGTATTTCTGACGTGCCGTTTGAAAAATGCGCCGCCGTTATTGGCTCTAAATCTTCACTGGTTTATCAATTATATAAATTGAATATACCGACTTTTATTGTCCCCTGTGGAGAGGGCTATCTAGCAGAATTATGTAAATACATTTCTTTAAATCAGCTTTCTCACTATTCAAAAGCAGATTTTGAAGACATGCTTGGGCAATTTCAACCATTAATGGGCTACGATGATGATCCTCTATTTTGTGAAAATATTTCAACAATATTTAGTAAAGAAAAAGTACTCTTTTCTGGTCGAGGTGTCATGTGATGTCTAATAGTGATTACTGGAATAATAGGTTTGCTGAACATGGACATACCGGTTACAAAGATAAATTTATTTATAGTTGGGACCAAGAGGTCAGGAAAAAAATTGTAGGAAAATATATCCAAAAACACACTTCCAATCGTTCTAACAGTAAACACAGAATATTGGATTTTGGCTGTGGAGTTGGCGATTTTAGTCAAATGATGTTGGAGAAAGGTTTTGATGTGACGGCTGTGGATATATCAAAAGATGTTGTCAAATTCATAGAAACTAGATTTGGGAAAGATATTAAAGCGATTGCAGGCGGTCGACCTGCCTTAGAAAAAATGGAGGGAGGTTATTCTGTAATTTTTTGCATTACAGTACTCCAGCATATAGAAAAAAATAATGACGTCGGTAATACATTAGACCAATTCTATAGGTTACTCGTTGATAATGGTGTTCTTATAGTGCTTGAATTATCTAAGCAAGAAGGTAATGCCGATGAGACTGGTGCTTATTTATTTGGTCGGTCAGAAAGATCCTGGCTGTCCATTTTTGACTCGCATAAATTTGTTGTAAAAGAAATGGTCACTTATCCACAAACTGCGGTTAAATTAATTGCACAGATACAACATTTTCGGCATGTTCTGTTTCCAAAAAGAAAAAATATAGAGGTCGCTGAAAATAATCGCCAACAATCAAGTGAAACTCCACCATCAAGCCCCATAAGAAAATCAGTGATTAGAGTAATTGTTAAAAAGTTTATGCAGGCGTTCGTGATGGCGATAGCATTTGTGCCTGATAAGATTTTACGCACTAATATTTATCGTGAGTCAAACTTACCCTATCGCCTATTTGTCCTAGAAAAAAGATAATGTTAGGTTTATTTTAAAATGAAGAAAATCTTAGTATTTGTAGGGGGGTATATTCCAGGGTCGAAGTACGGGGGTCCGATTTCTTCTGTTTTTAACTTAGTTGAGGCTCTTAAGAGCGACATACGCTTTAAAATTGTAACTCGTGATAGAGATTTGGGAGACAGAAAGTCATTCGCTTCAACTTCTCCCGAAAAGTGGAATATAGTCAAAAATCAAAATATCTTTTATTCCCAGTCAACACACAAAAGTATTTTTAAGATTTATCGTTTAATTCTAGAAGAAAAACCAGATCTGATTTATCTTAATAGCATCTTTAGCTTAGGGTTTGGCGTTTTTCCTATTTTGGCAATTTATTTTCTTCGAAAAATTAATAAGCCAAGAGTATTGGTAGCCCCTAGAAGCGAGTTATTAACAAGCGTAATGAAGCCAAAATATTTTCGCAAAACAATCTATCTACATCTTATAAAAATGTTTGGGATTTATAAAGGTGTTGAATGGCAAGCTACTTCTGAGTTGGAAAGAAAATCAATTGAAACAATATTTCATCCAGCCTATATACATTTGTTGAAAAATATTCCCTCTAATACAAGTCTGACACACAAACGTCAGCATAGGAAATTATCAAATCGTCTTAGGATTATTTTTTTATCAAGGATTTCTGAGAAAAAAAATCTAGTTTTTTTATTAAACTTACTCTCGCGTATTAAATCAAATATTATCTTAGATATCTACGGGCCAATTGAGGATCTAAAATATTGGGAGAGATGTAAAAATATAATTGCTATTCTTCCAGACAATGTTCAGTGTAATTATATTGACACCGTGAGCAAAGATAAAGTGTCTGGCACCTTTTCACATTATGACCTTTTTGTTTTTCCAACTGAAGGAGAGAATTTTGGCCATGTTATTTCTGAGTCTTTATCCGCAGGGACACCTGTTTTGGTTAGTGACCAGACGCCTTGGCGGGACACAGGTGATGGAGTGATCACTGTTGCTTCTCTGACCGATAGCTTTTCTTGGTTAGAGGCGATAAACAAACACTGCCAATTTGATTTCAAGGAGGATAAATCTCTCAGAAATCGCGTGAAGAAATATTTTGCTAAATACTATCAGTCTTCTAATAATACCATAGATGATTATCGGTTAGTATTGCAGGGAATAAAGGATCAAGTTGTAAATTGAACAACTTTAAATACATAGAGGGCATCGATGGTCTAAGAGCTTTTGCCGTAGTGATTGTAGTGTTATTTCACTATTTTCCTGGAAGGTTGGCTTCCGGATTTATTGGGGTGGATGTGTTTTTCGTTATCTCAGGTTTTTTAGTGACCATAATCGGAATGGATAAGAAAAACAGGGGATCTCTTACAATCAATTCTTTTATGAATCGGAGGTTTAGGAGGTTGATGCCTGCATATCTGGTGGTTGTCTTTATCACGTTGTTGGTATCCTGGCTTTTTACCTACCCTTCACAAGTTCAAAATATTGCAAAAGATGTTTTATTCGCAAATATTGGACTACTCAATATATCCTATATGGTCGATGACAGTTATTTTTCCGGATCTAAATATTATCGCCCTATGTTAATGCTATGGTCCCTTGCAGTAGAGGTGCAGTTTTACTTCTTATGGTGTATTTGTCTTAAATATACAAAGACTAGTAGATTATTGTTGCTAGCTATTGGGATATGTAGTTTTGGTTATTGTGTATGGTACCCTTTTGACAAAGTGAATATGCTTTTTTTTGATCCGTTTGCAAGACTGTGGGAGTTTATGGCCGGTTGTTACGTTGGTCTAATCTTCTTAGATAAAGGTTTCAATTCATTTAAATATGGAAATGTTTGTTATATTACCGGTGCTCTATGTATGATCTGGAGTCTTATTTTTATTAATTCAAATTCTTTTGTCCCTGACCATAAGACCCTCGTGCCTGTATTAGGTTCCGTTTTGATATTGTGTGCAATCGTGACTAAACCGAATTGGTTATTTACTAACACGATTAGTCAGTTTATCGGGCGAATGAGTTATTCCTTATATTTGGTGCATTGGCCTGTAATTGCTTTATGGTTTTGTGTTTTCTTCAGCCCCCCGAATCCGATTACAAAAATATTTTTGGTCTTGGTGTCTTTTGTATTGGCGGCCTTAATACATGTTTTGGTAGAAAATCGAATTCTTGAGAGCAGATCTTAATGAGATTTTCATTTATTACGAAATTATTTATTTCTTTAACGGTGTTATCAGCCTATATTGCCTTATTTCCTATCCCTGGTGTATTTTCGAATGACAAGTTTGAAAGGCTGTATTTCGCGTCGACCGATTGGGTAGATTTAGTTGGGGAAAGAACTCAGATCGGTAATTTTGACCTTTATTCAATTGGTACCAACAGCAACAGTAGTAATGTGTACATCTGGGGAGATAGTCATGCCGAACAATACTTTCCTAGGGTCAACTATCTCCATGAATACAATGATCATATCTCTGCTACTTTTATACGCCAGAGAGGTTGCCCTCCAATAATCGATCTTCAGCACGATAATGAAATCATTAACTACAGATATCGTAAGTGTGATGCTGCCTTATTAGACCTACTCCAACAATCAAGGTTCTTACCTGATAACAAAGCTCTGGTAGCTAGCTTTTGCTTGGCTTGCCTACTAATTCCAAACAATGACAATCAAGACTTAATTCAATCTGAGTTTCCATTTTTTTCGGTAAATGGGAAAAGAGTCAACCTCTTCTCTGAGCCAGGTAGAATGCAATTCAAATCACAATTTATTGATTTGCTCTTGAGGTTAGGAAAGAACTCTGAGCAAATTTTTGTTTTGCTTGACAACCCGATTGGTGATCACTTTAACCCATTAAACTTTCAATATGCTGGGCAAAAAACGGTGGCAGTTTCTGCGGAGCAAGTTGACTTGTATAATTCTCTGTATGATTCAATTTCAGCCGAGGTTAGCATTTTAGCTATAGACGTTATGGCTGATCTTTGTAATGAAGAGTATATGTGTGTTAGGGAACATTTAGATGGCATCCCCATCTACAAGGATAGTGATCATTTAAATGCGTCGTTTATTAGAGATTATGCGGTTTGGTTAGATCAAGTGTTTTTTTAGGGGTATAAGAATGCTTGTTGGCAAAAAACAATTAGTCGTGTTCAGCATGCCCTTAATATTAGGGCTGGCTACTTATTTTGTCCTCATGGCATACATGGCTGGCGATAGGATTGTATATGCGGAGTTATATCAAACATGTACTGGCATGTCCTTTTTTGATGGGTATGCTTGCTATGTAAGTGCTATAGCAACTTTTGAACCATTCTATTATTTAGTTATGTCAGCTGGGTATGAGTTGAACTTATCCCACAATGTGTTGATGTCTCTTGGAAACATTTTCCTTTTATGGGCCTTCTTAAGGTTCAGTGTTAAAAATAATGTAAACATATATTTTGCGGTTTTTACTGCGATTACGAATTATTATTTTTGGACACTTGTTACGGAGTTAGAACGTTTAAAGTTTTGTATTGCACTTTTCTTTTGGTATCAATCTTGCTCTAAACCATTTATAAAACTTAAATTTGGACCAGTTTTGGCCTTGTTGGCTCATTTGCAAATAGCTGCCATAGCATTACCAATGCTTTTATTTGGTCCTAAACCGCAAAGAACTGTGCGTGAAAGATTATCTGGGTATATAAGAAAAGACAACCAAATATTTGGTTTAATCTTTATGTTCGCATTTATTTTTTTCGTAATTTACATCCAGAGAGAAATAGTTTTAAGTAAGTTTCTTCATTATTTCATCTTAGACAAAACTGATATTTCTACAATAGTTTTAGCGACTGCCTATTTTATTTTTGCGGTGACACTATTGCCTAAAACAAATCGGAATATAGCAGTATTCACGTCAATATTTATATGTAGCCTATTAATAGGTGGAGCACGAGTGAATTTAATGTACTTCGTTGCATATTACGTGATTTCAGCGCCAATGCCATTATCTAAAAACTATGGACTGTTATTGCTTACATTCTACTACTTTATAAAAACAGTTTATTTCCTGGAAAATTTGATTACTACAGGTCGAGGTTATGATGTAGGTTAACTATCAACGAAATTGTCTTTTTTTGTGTCCTCGGATGTAAATATTGTAGCTGGGAGCTGGATTACTATTATTGAGTTAGAGAGTATTACTTTAACAGCGGTTGCGTTTACAGACGATATAGAATTTGATGCCAGAAAAGCTGCTGGGATTCGGCGTTTGCTACTAGATATAATCCCTGTCTTTAGTGTTTAGTAGTAGTGCTCGGTGGAGTTGGTAAAGGGTATTTACGAGACTTACGGTTGTTATTGAGTACTCAAGAATATCTATGTGATTAAAAATATTAGAGGTGAGTTTTATAAAACCGATTATTATTGATAAATGAAACTTGGGTCATAGATTGCGGATTGGGGATAGAGAGAGCCAGATTAAGTAGGAGCTTAAACGGTTTATGGCTGCTGCAGTTGGCTTGAGATGGTAATGTATTATCGTTCGCGGTAATTGATTCGCAAGCTTTTCTCACTATGATCTAACATGAATCTAATTGGAGTTTTAGCAATTATATGAAAATTAGTATAGTTACGGTTTGCTACAACAGTGAAGACACTATCCATAAGTGTATTGAGTCGATTTCAAGTCAGACGTATCAAAATATAGAACATATTATTATTGACGGTGGTTCGTCTGATTCTACATTGGATATAGTGCGCAGTTACACATCTGCAAATATAAAAGTGTTTTCAGAGGCAGATGATGGGATATATGATGCGATGAATAAGGGATTTTATAAGTCAACTGGTGATGTTGTGGCTTACCTAAATTCCGACGACTATTATTCGAACCCTGAAGTTATTCGAAGTGTGATGCTTAAATTTGATACTCCATATGTTGATTATGTTTATGGAGATATTTATTATATAAACGAATCTATGGTCAAAGTGAGATCGTGGGTTGTAGGAGAGATTGAGTCGGGTGTACTGAGATCCCAGCAAATACCTCATCCTACATTTTTTTGTCGTCGTAATGTTATTGACAGGCTGTCAATTCCATTCGATAGTAGTCTCAAAATATGTGGTGATCTCAAACAACAACTGTACCTTATAAATAGACATAAGATACGAGGGTGCTATATAAATCAGGTTCTTGCAATTATGCAAATAGGTGGGGCAAGTACTTCGGGTTTAGGTGCGTCCTTGCTTGGTTGGAAGGAAGCTGTTTCAGCTTATAATGAAGTAGAGGGACGGGGTGGGTTTTTATATGTGATAAGAAAGGTGTTAATAAAAGTTTCGGGATTATGGACCTAGCGTGTGTAATCAAGAATTTACTCTGATAGGTTGCTTGGTCCGTTTTTATTGATGTTAGAGAATGGAAAAGTTAGCCAAAGCGTAAGAATAAATCTAAAGTGTTTTTGATCGTCATCATAAATAAATGACGAGCATGTTTAAGTAGGTTTTGAAAAATTGAAAAGAAAACATACCAATAATATTTTGGTCACAGGCTCGTCAGGTTATGTTGCTTCCGACTTGATACCACGGCTTAAAGAAGGTCAAAACGTGTGGGGTCTTGATTTATTGCCTTCATTTAATACGGATTTCAACACGGACATTGGCGATAAACGAAATTTGTCGTTTCTGAAGAAGCTGGAATTGGAGAAACTGATTGTCATTAATCTTGCAGCAGCTCGTTTCGATTTTGGCGCGACTGCTGGCGACTACTTCAACCTCAACGTTGAGTGTCATGAAAAGTTTTTGCAGTCCTTAGTTGGTCAAAACGTCAGAAAGTTTATTCATGTAAGCTCAGTCGCTTCATTGGATGGTTGCAATATTCCATATTCTGAGGAGCTGAAATGTGATGATGCCTATAGGTGTACCAAATATTTACAAGAACAACTTATTCAAAATTGGTGTAACGATCAAGGTATAGAGTTAGTTATTGTTTATCCATCAGCAATTTTTTCGAGGGATCCTAGATCGGATACTAATATTGGAAAGTTACAATCTATTTCAAAATTCCTTCCCTTTATTCCATCAATTGATGTGGTGAAAAGTTTAACTTACTTACCGAATTTTTCTAGCTTTATTATCGATTTAGTAGAGGATGACATTCCCGTGGGAAAATATTTAACAATTGAGAAGCCATCACTGACGGTCTCTCGAATAATCCAAATTATTTCAGGGCGACCTATTCCTGTGATTCGGATTCCTTGTTTTCAGCTTATGATGCAAATATTTGCTAATTTTCTGCACATTTTAGGAGGTTTTGGGAAAATTGACTTAAAACTAACGCCAAATAGAGTTGTTAAGTTATTTAGTGATACCTCTTATCGCGATTTGGACGACAAAGATGTAGATGCAGAGGCTTACGCAGTTCGTAATAAGAATCAATTATCAGATCTTTTGAAAAAGTTTAACGATACATAAAAATCTAAATTACATGTAACTAATATCAAATCAAATAGAAAAAATTATTTAATGCAGTATGCTGGCTTGTTTCAGTGCCAGATTTGATTGTATCAATGGTATAAACTGGGTGGAATTTGGCTGAGCAGAGATTTTGTGATTCAAAGCTAGTCGACATCCATTACTCGCTCTACCAAGCCTGTTTAAAAGGTTGACGGCGATCTTGGTAGGTCTAACTAGTATTTTTTTTCGTAATTTGTAACATCTCCTCTGTCTAACACCTATTTTGTTTGGGTTCTTATATTACATACTACGATTGTCGAAATGATTTCGGATGGATAAGGTGGCATGGCTGGCATAGATATAGATTTTAGTTTAACGCCCAGATAATGACCGTTCCCCAAAAAATCGGGCCATTATATTGATGAGGTTTGTATTTAACCTAACAGAATGGAGATCTCGCTATGAAGAAGCGTCATAGCGACGACCAAAAGACCACCGGCATCATACGACATCAAGCGGGATCTAAGGTGGCCGACATTTGTCGTCGCGTGGGCGTCCCCTCGGTCATTTTGTACAACTGGCGGAGTAAATACGTGGGTTTAGAGGCGAGTGAAGCCAAACTTCTCTGTGAGATTGAACAGATAAAAAACAAACTCAAACGACTCCTCGCAGAGAAGCTGAGCGAAGTTGATGCGATAAAGTTTGTCCTCTCAAAATAAGTGGTTAAGCCGGCTGCGCGTAAGCAGGCGGCCACACACATGATCGAGAGCTTCTCCCCCAGACAGCGAACTGTCTGTTGCTTGGCGGGTACCAGTCGCAGCGCTTAAATTAGTATGCGCGCCCACCCAATGATACAAGGCTTCGCGAACGCTTGAAGACGCTAGCGGCGAGTTACTTATCATATGGCTATCTGTTTCTTCATCTCTGCTGGATAAGGACAACCTTGTTGTTAACAAAAAGCGCACCGACGTAATGTATGATGAGCAGGGGCTGTAAGTACAGACCAAAGCTAGGAAAAAGTTTTAAAGGTTCCGGTAGCCAATAGAACTACCTCATCGGGTTAATCATTGGTGGTCTATTGACTTCCCGGCCGATCGACTTTCCAAAGGTAGACATTTTAGAGTGCTAAACGTTGTCGATGACTACAATTTGGCCCTCAGATTGTCGGTTTCTAGACGATATGGCGGTAGAGCGGTAGCAACTTTAAAAGATTGTCTGCGATAGTTGAACTGAGTTCACCAGTAAGGTGATGTTTATTTTATCCCAAGAAAGTGGTGTGAGGCTTGGCTTTTTCCAGCTGGGTAAACTAACGAAAAATGCTTTTATTGAAGATGTTAATGGCAAGTTCGGCATAGAGTGCTTAAATGCTCATTGGTTTAGATTAATGGACGAAGCCAGAGCTATCATTGACCAGTGACGGCACCACTGCAATTACGTACGCCGACACAGATCGCTGAGCTACTTATCTACGGTTGTATTTGGTCAGCAGGCTGCTTAAAGTTGGAAAATCTCACCATCAAAGGGGTACTAACTGATGGGAAAAAGGTCAGTTATGGGTGCACAGAAATGAAAAATGAGCTAGGAAGGAGTTGTATTTTGAAATTAGTACTACTGGAACTAAAT
>Ga0228668_1000253_pt1 | contig 24457 bp, 21 predicted proteins | sample 82DmetaG_FD_182701 | JGI IMG/M metagenome (GOLD analysis project Ga0228668, IMG submission 182701) | Seawater microbial communities from Monterey Bay, California, United States - 82D | ecosystem: Environmental > Aquatic > Marine > Coastal | place: USA: California | collected 2016-10-10
TCATACGACAATCCCGAACAACCACCACTTTTGACTCCAACACGAACATAATCCGTGGAAGGGTCAAAACCTTCCTCTTTCATGAGCAATGCAACTTTGTCTTTTGCTGTTTTAGCAACCTTTATCATCTTATAAAGAATTAATCTAAATAATATACAAATATAGCGTATTTATTGAGATTTGCTTAAAAGACCTATTGATTTAAACTATTAATAAATTGGGATATTTAATTCCAAACAGCCACAAAAAGATCTTTGCCTCCTTTAGAATTGGAAAATAGTCCTGAAGTACTTTCTGTACTCCCTACCACAATTAAGTCTCCCTTTGAATTCATGGTTACTGCCTCTGCAAGATCCAACCCTTCACCTCCCAATCGATGCTTACTCAATATTGCTCCATTGGCTAGGGTGTAATAAAGAATTACATCATTATTTGGTGCTCCGGTCCCCATTTGATCAGAACCACTATGACCAATTGCAACTAAGGTCCCGTCTGGTCTTTGAACAAGATCATTCAATGTGTCAAATCCTTCGTCTCCTAAATTCAAGGTTTGCACTAACTCCCCATTTGAAGAAAGACGAACAAGAAGTCCGTCGGAATCCCCATAAAACTTACTAATATCTTTATCTTGACTTGTTGACTGTCCTGAAATGAGATATTCTCCTGAAAAGGTTTCAATAATAGCTTTTCCGATATCGTATTCACTACCACCCACAGAACGTTCCCAAAGTAAATTTCCCTTTGAATCAATTTTTACTACCCAAAGGTCGTATCCTCCTTTCGGATTTGAAATGTCAACATCTTGACTTTCTGAACTTCCTGCCAAAACAAAATCTCCTTCATTCGTCTGAATTGCATCATAGGATCTATCATTGCTGGTTCCACCAAAATACCTCCTCCATTGTAAATTCCCGTCAAAATCCAGTTTGTGGCACCAAAACTCCCCAACGCCGTGTTTTGCAGAACCCATTCTATGCTTACCATCTTGTCCTTCTCCATTGGAGGCTGTAACATCCAAAAACCCATTGAAAAATAATCCCCCATCAGAGGTAGCAATGATATTATAAGCATGGTCATGTCCTAAAAATCCAAAACTTTTTTGCCATAGTAATGATCCTTGGGCATCTGTTCTGAAAATCCAGTTATCATGTTGACCTTGATTTAAAGTGGCATCTCCATCGTCACTTTTGCTGTAACCTATTGCAGCATAGCCCCCATCGCTGAGTTGAATTACTCCATGTCCGCGATCGTCATCAGAACCTCCATAGGTTTGTGTCCACTCCAAATCAAATTCAGAATTAAGTTTCAATAAAAAAATATCGCTTCCCGGTCGATTCTTATCTGAAAAATCTCCATTTAAACTTTGTGTATTTCCAACAATAATAAAGCCCCCATCTGCAGTTAAACTTATGCCATGGGCAATGTCTTCTTGAGTTCCACCAAAAACGTTGACGATTTCCCAATTTCCATTCACTAAAGGCAAAAAAGACCAATTTGTTTCACTTGAGGATGTACACCCTGTAAAGACTAAGAGAAAGAATAACTTTATCCAAGACTTCATTACTCTTGAATAGCTTTAACTAAAAATAAACCTGATTCTATGTCATTGATTGCAATAACTCCACTTTCAAAGTAAGGATAAACATTCCAAGCGCCATTAAAAGAGGCTCTGTTATTCGAAGGAAAAGTATCAAAAAATCCTATTTCTTCAATTTGTTTTTCATCGATCCCACTAATATCAAATACTCTAAGACCAGCGGTGTAACTTGCCATAAAAAACTGTTCTCCTTTGGTGTATCCGTTGTGGTCAATCGAATTTACATTTGCATAATAATTTAAATGAAGCTTGGGCGCTGAAATATCAGTCAAGTCAAATACTCTTGTAGAGGTCGGAGAACCCAAGTTTAATTCATCCAACTCATCACCAAGGAAAAAGTAACGGTGGTCTTCCGAAAGATACCCCTGATGAGTATATCCTCCATTTTCATAAGCAATGGATTGAATCCACTCAGGGTTTTCCTTATCGCTTACATCAACAATGACCACCCTATTGTTCGCTCCTCCATCACTATTACTTCCAAAAAGAAGTTCTTTACCTTGGTAATTTGTGTCAGGCCCCTGATAAACCACAATTTGAGCATCATGGGTGTAAGCAGCCGTTTCGAAGCCTCCAACTAAAACAGGGTTTTTAGGGTCGTTAATGTCAATAAAAACAGGACCTCCTTCATAAAGCGCTGATCCAATGACGTATGCAAATCCCGTTTCTTCGTTAATGGCAATGTTATGTGCATTTCCAAAATCTTTCATTCTGGCATCTGCAGTAAAAGTTTGTGGCTCTTCAAGACCTCTCAAGCGGGTTAAATCGAAAACCTGCATCCCATGGTCTGGAGCTTCACTTACAATAAAGGCGTGGTTGTTAAATACTTTGATATCTCGCCAGGCACTCGGACTGGTCGCTGTCGGTAATTTACCCAAATAAAGAGGGGTTTCAGGATCTTCAATTGAAATGAATGCTGTACCATCATCCAAACCATTAAGTACATATTCTATCCCTGTTTCAGGATCGGTCCAACCCCAATTATCATTTGCAGAATTACTATTAAATTGACCCAGTGAGATCCTAGAAAGAAGATTAAATCCTTTACAAGGATATGTTCCAGCCATTCCATTTTCGCAAGGAGTAAAGGAAACTGTTAATTCAGTATCTGTAGAATTCGTTGAACTCGATGACATCGAATCATCGGTACTGGAGTCAATTTTAGATGAATCAACAGACTCATCTTTGGTACAGCTTAAAAACAAAAAAAGGAATAAAATTTTAAGGGCAACAAATCGCATTGGAATTTTTTTTAAAATTAATAAAAAAACATATGGCTTGTAAAGCTTTAACATTTTACAAGGGTTCCTTACTTTTGACCCATGTTTGAAGATAAAAATACATCAAAAACTCCTTTAGGAAATCTGGGAGAGTTTGCCTTAATTGATCACCTGACACAATCGGTGAAACTTCACAATAAATCAAGTGTTTTAGGAATTGGTGACGATGCGGCAATTATTGAGCATTCCAAGCATCAGACCTTAATCAGCACCGACTTGTTAATCGAAGGAATTCATTTTGATTTGAGTTACATGCCTCTAAAACATTTGGGTTACAAAGCTGTGATGGTGAATCTGTCTGACATTTATGCAATGAATGCCAGACCAACACAAATAACGATCTCCTTGGCGGTTTCAAATCGATTTACCCTAGAAGCATTGGAAGAATTGTATGAGGGAATTAATCTCGCCTGCCGTAATTACAAGGTTGACCTAGTTGGAGGAGATACAACCAGCAGTACCGCTGGTCTAATGCTTTCGGTTACAGCCCTTGGAAAGGCCTCAAAAAATAATATTGTAACTCGAGCGGGCGCAAAAGAAAATGATTTGTTGGTGGTTAGTGGAGACTTAGGCGCTGCTTACACAGGTCTTCAGGTTTTGGAGCGTGAAAAAGCTGTGTTTAAAGTTAATCCAAATTCTCAACCCGATTTAACATCCTACAGCTACAGCATAGAGCGTCAGCTTAAACCTGAAGCTAGAAAGGATATTATTGAATTATTGAATGAATTGAAAATTATTCCTACATCAATGATTGATATCAGTGACGGACTTTCTTCAGAAGTATTTCACCTTGCAAAATCCTCTAATGTCGGTTTCCATCTTTTTGAAGAAAAATTACCTGTAGATCCAGAGGTAAACCTAATTTGTGAGGAATTTAAGTTCAATTCTACCACGGCTATTTTAAATGGAGGTGAGGATTACGAATTACTCTTTACAATTGCTCAAAAAGATTTTGAGCAAATCAAAAATCATCCTTTACTTACTGTTATTGGCCATGCCGTAGATAAAAACGCTGGTTGTCAGCTTATCACGGGATTGGGACATCAAATCGAATTGACTGCGCAAGGCTGGCAATCATTTAAAGATAAAGAAAACTAGCCCAGGGCAACGTCTAAGGTCATCATCACAATAAATCCACCAATAAAACCAAGAGTTGCAATATCCGTGTATTTGTCTTGCTGTGTTTCAGGAATTACCTCTTCAACAACCACAAAAATCATAGCTCCAGCAGCAAATGCAAGTGCATAGGGTAAGAGTGGAGTGAAAAATGTAACCGCAACAGCTCCAATCACAGCTGCCACAGGCTCTACTATTGCAGAAAGCTGTCCGTACCAAAAACTTTTAAAACGACTGACTCCCTGCCTTCTCATTGGCATGGAAACCGCAATTCCCTCAGGAAAGTTTTGAATTCCAATCCCGATAGCCAATGCTACTGCTCCCGTTATGGATGCTTCAGGGATCCCCGCCGCAACACCTCCAAAGAGCACCCCAACAGCTAAACCCTCTGGAATATTATGTAACGTAATTGCTAAAACGAGTAAAGTGGTTCGATGCCATGGGGTCTTAATCCCTTCGCTTTCTTTAAAATTGATATGAATATGTGGTAAAACTTTATCCAAACCAAAAATAAACATGGCGCCCAGAGCAAACCCAATTGCAGCTGGGATAACCTTTACGAATCCTTCTCCAGGACTCATTTCGATTCCTGGGGCCAATAAACTCCAAAAGCTAGCTGCAACCATGACACCCCCAGTAAAGCCAAGTAAACCATCTAGTAAAGCGCGATTCATACCTTTGACAAAAAAGACAAGTGAGGCGCCCAAAGCGGTAAGTCCCCAAGTAAACAAGGTTGCATAAAATGCACCCGTAACAGGGCTTATTGATTCAAAAAAATCTATAATTGTATCCAAAATTTTTTTTGACAAAAATAAAGACTTCAAAGGAATAATAGTACAGTTCAGCCCGATTTAATTACTTTTACCTTGAGTTGTTTATGAAAGAAGCAAAATTTGACTTTATCATTTGCGGAGGGGGAGCTGCAGGCTTGCTTTTACTAAAAGCAATGCAAGAGGATACTTTCTTTTCTGAAAAAAAGATCCTACTCATCGAAAAAGAACTCAAAAACAGCAACGACAGGACCTGGTCGTTTTGGGAAAAAAGGCAGGGTAATTTTGATGATTTAATTTTCCAAAAGTGGGACGAAGCGGGCTTCATTAGTTCGGAAAAAAGCCAGTACTTTAAACTAGCTCCTTACCAATACAAAATGCTCCGCTCCGCTGCCTTTTACAAAAAATACTTTCCTTCATTTACCGATTCAAAAAACGTTCATGTCCTCAATGCTAACGTACAAAAACTAGAATCAGAATTGGAAAATACAAAGGTGGTAACCGATCAAGGAGTTTTTACTGCTCCTAGAGTATTCAGTAGTTTATTTGATCCAAAGGCATTGCTTTCCCAATCAAAATACCCTGTGCTCAAGCAACATTTTATCGGTTGGTTTGTCAAAGCACCAAAGGGGAGTTTTGATCCAAATAAAATCCTGTTTATGGATTTTAACATCCCTCAACATCAGCAGACTCGATTTTTGTATCTACTCCCTCAAGACGATCAACATGCATTAATAGAGTACACCTTGTTTTCAAAAGAACTATTGGCCGTTGAAGAATACGAGGATGGAATAAAAAAATACTTGGATAAAATTGGAATAACAGATTACCTCATAGAAGAAAAAGAGCAAGGCAACATTCCCATGAGTTGTTTTCCATTCAGTCAGTCCAATACCACTTCGCTGCTTCACATTGGAACGGCTGGAGGCTGGACCAAAGCCAGCACAGGATTTACTTTTAAAAATACCGTCAGACAAATCAATCGATTGATTCCTTTTTTGAAGACAGGAAAACCGATGACAGCCTTTAGTCAAAAAAATCGATTTTGGTTTTATGACCTACTCTTTTTAGATGTTTTGGATCAATACAATGCTTACGGTAGCGAACTTTTTATTCGCATGTTTGACAAAAATCCTCCTATCAGAATTTTCCGTTTTTTAGACGAAAAGACTTCTCTCAGAGAAGAAATTTTAGTTCTTTCTTCCTTTTCATTCAAACAAATCGGATGGTTTTTAACCGCCTTTTTCAAAAGGTTATTTTAGAATTTTCTTTGCATTAACTGATTCGCAAAATCAATTAAAACAGTACTGGCTTCTTGATTTAATGATAAGGATTCCAGTGTATTAAATGCTTTTTGAGTGTAATTTTGCATCAGTTTTTGACTGGCCTCTGCGGCACCTGTAGCAAGAAAAAGATCTTTTACTGCTGAAATTTTATCTTCAGTAGAAAATGCCTCACTAGTTTTAAACCACTGTTTTAATTGAACTTTTTGGTCGTCAGAGCCCATCATCAGTGCTTTGTGATACAGGATGGTTTTTTTATTTTCGATAATGTCTCCTCCTATTTGTTTCCCAAAGGTTTCTGGATTACCAAAAGCATCTAAATAATCATCTTGTATTTGAAAAGCCATCCCAAGAAAGATCCCAAAATCATAAATTTTTTGAGCTTCTGCTTCATCTTTCTCTGCGACATAAGCTCCCATTTTAAGTGCACATCCAACCAAAACTGCCGTTTTAAGTCGAATCATTTCTAAATACGCATCAATGGTTGTTTCGTTCTGACTTTCAAAATCAACATCGTACTGCTGACCTTCACAAACTTCAATGGCTGTTTGGCTTAAAAGACGTGTTAGTTTTCCAAATAGCAGATTAGGGTAAGCTTCTAAGGCTTGATACGCTTGAACAAGCATGGCATCTCCAGAGAGAATTCCAGTGTTAATATCCCACTTGGTATGAACCGTTTTATGCCCTCTTCGCAATGGAGCCTCATCCATGATATCGTCATGCACAAGTGTAAAATTGTGAAACAATTCAACTGAAAGTGCAGCAGGAAGACCTTCTTTCATTTTTCCTTGATACAAATCTGTAGCCATAAGGGTAAGCATAGGGCGTATGCGCTTTCCTCCTAAATTAAGAAGATAGTGAATGGGCTCGTACAAACCTGCTGGAGTTTCCTTTTTGTGAACGGAATGAAGGTAATTTAGAAACTGTTCGCTGTAGTATGACATTTCATGGTTTTTTTGTAAAAATAAACTTAATCATTATTTTAAAAAAGAAACTTTGGAAACTTTTGTTGTTTTTTTAGTTTCCTTTACTACCTTTGCAAAAAAAAGAAATGAAAGATGAAATTGTAAACCAGGCAATAAGCCTTTTTTTACAATATGGGTTTAAAAGTGTAACTATGGACGAAATTGCCCAACACATAGGCATCTCAAAAAAGACAATCTATGCTCACTTTTCAAATAAGGAAGCCCTAGTTGAAGAAGCAAGCTTTTTTCACTTCAATCGCATCATAGAGAACATTCAAAATATTTCCAAACAAGCTAAGGATCCAATCATTGAATTGTATCAATTGAAAAGGGAAGCACTAAAACACCTTTCGAATGAACAAAATTCTCCGCAATACCAACTTCAAAAATATTATCCTTCACTGTATGCCAAAGTCAAATTTAAGGAATTTGAAATCCTGAATGATTCTTTTTCAAATAGCCTCATTAAAGGAATAGAAACAGGGCTTTTTAGAAGCGATATCAAAGTAGATTTTATTACTCGAATTTACTTTAATGGAATTAAAGGAGTCACAGACATTGAATTATTCCCTATTGATCGATATAAAATTGACCAATTATTAATTGACTTTTCGGAATACCATCTACGTGCGATTTGCACTCCTTTAGGCTTGGAAAAACTAAAAAATTATAAAAAAGAACTCAACCTATGAAAACCAACCTCAAGCTACTAATGCTCTTGATGTTATGCTTTAATCAAATCATTGCTCAAGCTCTGCCCAAACGTGTTACATTAGAACAGGCCGTTACTTTCGGACAAGAAAACAACCGACAAATACTGAACGCAAGTCGAGAGGTACAACGTGCTTACAAGGAACGCTGGAGCACCATAGCCATTGGCTTACCACAGATAAGCGCAAGCGCCAATTACCAAAACTTCCTTGAACTCCCAACCTCTTTGATCCCTGCTCAATTTTTTGGTGGAAAAGAAGGCGAGTTTGCTGAAGTACAGTTTGGAACACCACAAACTATGGATGGTGGAGTAACTCTTCAGCAATTGTTATTTGACGGTTCCTACATTGTGGGGTTGGAAGCTTCAAAAGTTTATCTGGATATTTCAAAAAATATTCTTGAAAAAACAGCCTTAGAAATTAAAAAAAATATTGTGTCAACCTACAGCTCTGTTCTTCTCATTGAAGAAAACATTCTCTTCTTAGAAAAAAACAAAACCAATCTGAGTGCAAACCTTGAGGAGGTAAGAATCTTGTACAGAAACGGCTTTGACGAAGAAGAAAGTGTGGAACAACTTCGCTTAACACTATCAGGGGTTGAAACACAACTTCGTTATGCTCAAAACACAAAAAACATCACATTGGATATGTTGAAACTCCTTATGGGATTTCCAACTGAGTCCCCTCTGGAGCTTGTAGATAATTTAGAGGCACTTACTACCGAAGGGCTTTTTGATGAAAAATTTGAATCCGATTCAAGTCTAGACAACAACATTGACATCAAAATTGCATCCAGTAACTTGAAATCTGAAAGTTTGTTGTACAAATACGAAAAATCAAAAAACCTCCCTCGACTGGCTGCTTTCCTCAGTGGAAATTACACAGGGAATAGTCAAACGTTCTCCTTTGTAAATTCTGATCAGAAGTGGTTTGGCGCTGCACTTGTTGGAGTCAATCTACAAATTCCCATTTTTAGTTCTTTTAAGCGAAGAGCACAAACACAAAAAGCCAAAATCGCCGTTGAACAAGCAGAAACAACATTAGAAGAAACGGAAGAACGTATCAATATTGAATTTCAGGCAGCCTTAAACGAATATGAATTGGCCGTAGAAACGTATTTCACAAATAAGGAAAACTTGGCACTAGCAAACCGAATTGAACAAAAAAATCAATCGAAATACTTTGAAGGAATGGCAAGTTCTTTTGAACTCCGTCAAGCACAATTGCAGCTCTACAGCGCCCAGAACAATTACATATCAGCCATTCAAAATGTCATTCAGAAAAAATTGAATTTAGAAACACTACTTAACACCACAGATCAATGAAAAAAGCAATCCTTTTAATCAGTCTCTCTTTAGTATTGTCCAGTTGTGGGCAAGGTACAGAAATGGAACAAGGCAAAAGTACTTCCTCCAACAGTCTGGAATCCTTACAAGCACAAAAAACCAAATTAACGGAACAAATCAACTCCGCTACTTTGAAGCTTGAGGAAGTAAACGCTGCTATTGATAAAATCTCAGTCAACGAAAAACGTGTTTTGGTAACGGCGTTTCCTCTTCAAGCTGTGGATTTCAAACATACCATAGAAGTTCAGGCCAATATTAAAACTCGACAAAACCTAGACCTTTATCCTGAATTCGGAGGAAAACTTGATCGTATTTACGTTAAGGAAGGACAACTCGTTAGTAAGGGTGCGTTACTTGCTAAAGTAGATGATGCTGGACTTCAAGAACAAATGGAGCAAATTAAACTTCAATTGGATTTAGCAAAAACTACTTTCGAGAGAACTGAACGTTTGTGGAATCAAAAAATTGGTTCTGAAATGATGTATCTAGAAGCTAAAACACGCTATGAAGCCCAAGAAAAGCAATTGGCACAAATGAAGCGTCAACTTGCTAAGACTAAAATTTACGCTCCTTTTAGTGGTACAATAGATCAACTATTTACAAATCAGGGAGCCAATGTAGCGCCAGGGGTTACACCCATTCTTCGAATTGTCAATCTAAAAAGTATGTATGTTGAAGCCGATGTCCCAGAGAACTACTTGACTTTTATTGTCAAAGGAAGCCAAGCACTTGTAGAAATCCCTGTACTTGGACAAATACAAAGTACCCTGATTCGCCAAACCGGGAATTACATCCAGCCAAGCAATCGGACCTTCAGAATAGAAGCTCCTCTTGAAAATCCGAATAGGGAAATTAAACCCAATTTAAATGCAAAATTGAGTGTTATTGATTACTCGAACCCAAAAGCTCTAATGATTCCCAGAAGAATTCTCAGAGCCAATTCAAAAGGGCAAAATTATGTATTTGTTTTAGCTAAACCTGAAGGTGAAAATAAATTTGTTGCAATACAACGTTTTGTTCAATTGGGGAAAACGAAGAACGAAATGATTGAAATAACTAAAGGTGTTTCCGAGGGTGACTTACTCATCGATGAGGGGGTTGGCTTCCTAGAGCCCAATCAGAAAGTTAAACGAATCGAGCAATAAATCTGACCTCAAATGAAAACACCAAAAATTAAAGAATTTGCACTATCCAGTTGGGCAATCGATCACCGAACTGTGGTTTATGTAATTATGATCCTCTTTTTGATTTTAGGAATAAGCTCCTATTTCTCAATGCCCAGAGAAACCTTTCCAGAAATTAATGATACTAAAGTTTTTGTCAGTACCGTGTATCCTGGAAATACAGCTGAAGACATCGAACGTTCCATCACTGACCCTTTGGAAGAGGTCTTAAAAGGTGTTCCAAATTTAGTAGAAATACGTTCTACCTCTTCTGAAGATTTCTCTGTAATTGATATTGAATTTGATGAAAATATTACTATTGATGAGGCCAAACAGAAAGTCAAAGACCTTGTCGATGGAATTACAGCAGGTCCTGACTGGCCTGTATTTAACAATGCCAAAGTTGAACCCAATATTTTTGAGTTGGATTTTTCCGAACTTCAACCCATTTTGAACATCACCTTAAGTGGCGATTATCCCATTGAACAACTCAAAGTCTTTGCTGAAAAAATTGAATCTCGTATTGAACAATTATCCCAAATTAAAGAGGTTAATATTCGCGGAATCCAAGTTTTTGAAGTTGAAGTTGCTGTGGATATTTACAAGATGACTGCCGCTAAAGTTTCGTTTAATGATATTTTAGGAGCTATTTCCAGAGAAAATACGACCATCTCAGGAGGGAATATTGTCAGTGGTGGTCAACGAAGAAACATCCGGTTGTCAGGCGAAATCGAAAACCCTGATGAACTCAAAGATTTTGTTGTAAAGACAGATAAAGGGCCTGTGTATCTGGGCGATCTTGCTGAAATTACTTTTAAAGAAAAGGAAGTGACTTCTTTTGCACGTTCTTTTGGTGAAAAAGCCATCCTTCTTGACGTGGTTAAAAGGGGAGGTAAAAATCTTGTGCAGGCCTCTCAAGAAATAAAAGCTCTAGTTTCTGACAATTCGCTTGACTTACCCAATGACTTGGAAATTGTAGTGTCCAATGATCAGTCTAATATGACACTAAATCAAATCAGTGAATTGGTCAACTCCATCATCTTTGGGGTGATTTTAGTTGTTACTGTTTTGATGTTCTTCCTTGGATTTAGAAATGCCCTTTTTGTAGGATTTGCCATACCCATGTCAATGTTCATGTCTTTTATGATTCTCTCGTTTTTAGGGTACACAATGAATACCATGGTCCTTTTTGGACTAGTTATGGGACTTGGAATGTTAGTGGATAATGGAATTGTTGTTGTTGAAAACGTTTATCGTTTGATGGAAAAAGAAGGATATTCCAGAATACAAGCTGCTAAAGCTGGTATTGGAGAAATTGCCTTCCCAATTATTGTTTCTACAGCAACAACGATTGGGGCTTTTGTACCTCTAGGTGCATGGCCAGGACTGATGGGAGAGTTTATGATCTATTTCCCCATTACACTATCCGTCGTTTTGGGTTCTTCTCTCATTGTAGCAATTTTCTTTAATTCCATGTTGGTGTCTCAATTTATGGACATCAGTGAAAAAGAAATCAGTTCTAAATCTTTATGGAGACTAACATTCTTTATGGGGGGGTTAGGAGTTTTACTATTATTTGCCTCACCTCAAACGCGTGTTTTTGGAAATCTAATGGTTTTAGTGCCTATCCTTTTTTGGTTGTACAAGCTATTCTTAAAAAAGTGGGCTGTTGCTTTTCAGACATCATTCTTGGTTCGTTTAGAAAATGGCTACAGAAAATTCTTGAGTTTTGCCCTTCATGGAATCAAACCTTATTTATTTTTAGGAGGAACTTTCATCCTCTTATTCCTCTCATTTGCACTTATGGGAATTTTCCCTCCAAAAGTTGAGTTTTTCCCAGATAACCAGCCCAAACAAATCTTGGTTTTTATTGAATATCCTGAAGGAACCGCAATTTCAAAAACCAATCGTACTACCAAACAAATAGAGAATGAAATCTTATCGGTTATGGCCCGACCTGAATTCAACAAAAATGGAAAAAACCTTTTGGTTGAATCTATGGTTGCACAAGTTGGAGAAGGTGCTGGAAATCCAGTGATTGATAACGGGAATACAAATGAGCTTCCTCATAAAGGGAAAATTACATTAACCATGCAGGAATTTAAATTTAGAGAAGGGGTCTCTAGTGAAAGTCTGCGAAAAGCAATTCAAGAACAATTATTTGAAAAATTCCCTGGTGTTGCCATCTCTGTTGAAAAAGATGCCAATGGACCTCCCGCAGGATACCCCATAACAATTGAAATTACAGGTGCTGGTTATTTGGAACTCATCCAGACGGCCGAACAAATGAAAGATTTTCTCAATAGAGTAAATGTAAGCGGTGTTGAAGAACTCAAAATTAACGTTAACAAAAACAAACCCGGTACACAGCTAGTGATTGACCGAAAAAAGGCGGGTGAACTAGGCGTTTCGGCTTCTCAAATTGGACAACTGTTAAGAACCTCCCTCTTTGGCTCTAAAGCTGGAGTATTTAAAAAAGATGGAGATGATTACGACATTAACATACGGTTCGATAAAGCAAACCGATACAATAACGACGCTTTGTTTAACCAAAATATCATTTTTAGAGATCAGGCGACTGGACGAATTAAAGAAATTCCAATTGCAGCTTTGGTTACCCAGAAAAGCATTACCAGTTTTAATGCTATTAAACACCGTGAACTCACTCGAGTGGTAACTCTTTACTCTCCTGTTCTGGCAGGATTTAATGCCAATGAGGTTGTGGATCAAGTGAAAACAGCACTCAATAATTTTAACCTTCCCAATGGCGTTAATTTCAAGTTCTCTGGTGAAATCGAAGAACAAGAAAAAAACATGTCTTTCTTGTCTAATGCACTGGCTGCCGCTTTGGGTATTATTCTGTTACTACTTGTCTTCCAATTTAACTCCATTTCCAAGCCACTGATCATTCTCTTATCAATCTTTTTAAGCTTTACAGGGGTGTTTTTAGGGTTAATATCATTTCAAATGCCTTTCGTTATCCTTATGACCATGATGGGAATTATTGCTCTCGCTGGAATAGTAGTAAATAATGGTGTGGTACTTCTGGATTACACCCAACTGCTCATTGATCGAAAGCACGACAGCGAAGGATTAGAAGCTGAGGTACTTCTTTCAAAAAAACTGGCCATACCCGAAATTATTGAAGGGGGAGCAGCGCGTTTACGTCCTGTAATTTTAACTGCCATTACCACCGTTCTTGGTTTAATCCCATTGGCCATTGGATTGAATATTGACTTTTTCTCTTTATTCTCCGAATGGGATCCTAAAATTTACATCGGTGGAGACAATGTAATTTTCTGGGGGCCTTTGGCTTGGACCGTCATTTTCGGATTGACCTTTGCTACTTTCTTGACCTTGGTGATTGTCCCTGCTACATTTACTATTGTCTATTCAATAAAGCTTTGGATCAAGAAGATTTTATAAAGATTAATAAATCCTGAGGTTGACCCCTCAGGATTTTTTATTTTTGTCCAACATTTATTTAGCATGCATAGATCTCATCATTGTGGAGCACTCTCCATAGAACAACTCAACCAGAAGGTAACCTTATCGGGCTGGGTTCAAAAAAATAGAAATAAAGGATTCATCGTTTGGATTGATTTAAGAGATCGTTACGGGCTTACCCAATTGGTATTTGATGAAGAACGCACTCCGAAAAATGTCTTTGAAGCGGCCCAAGGACTGGGTCGCGAATTTGTCATTCAAGTTAAAGGAACCGTTATTGAACGAGAGTCTAAAAACCCAAATATGGCTACAGGTTCCATTGAAGTTTTGGTGGAAGAATTGAATGTTCTAAACCCTTCCAAGACACCTCCCTTTACCATAGAAGATCAAACCGATGGCGGTGAAGAACTACGAATGCAATACCGTTATCTTGACCTGAGGCGAAATCCCGTAAAACAAAATATTTTGTTTCGACATCAAGTTACTATGGCCGTTCGCAATTACCTCTCTGATGCTGGATTTGTTGATGTAGAAACTCCCTATTTAATCAAATCTACACCTGAAGGAGCTCGTGATTTTGTGGTTCCCTCTCGAATGAATCAAGGGCAGTTTTATGCCTTGCCTCAATCTCCTCAAACCTTTAAACAACTTCTCATGGTAGGGGGATTAGATAAATACTTTCAAATTGTCAAGTGTTTTCGGGATGAAGACCTTCGGGCGGACAGACAGCCTGAGTTTACTCAAATTGATTGTGAAATGACTTTTGTAGAACAGGAAGACATCCTGAATCAGTTCGAAGGATTGACCCGTCATTTACTCAAAGAAATTAAAGGGGTTGAAGTTGCTAAATTTCCAAGAATGTCCTTCGATGAGGCAATGAAAACCTATGGGAATGACAAACCTGATATTCGCTTTGGAATGATTTTTAAAGAGTTGAATGCGCTTGCTCAAGGCAAAGGGTTTGGTGTATTTGACAGTCAGGAATTGGTTGTAGGAATTGCTGTACCGGATGCTGCAGAAATGAGTCGAAAAGAAATTGATGCTCTAATTGATTGGGTCAAAAGACCACAAATTGGAGCTAAAGGGTTGGTTTATGTTAAATGCAACGAAGATGGTAGTTTTAAATCTTCTGTAGATAAGTTTTTCAGCCAAGACGACCTCTCCAAATGGGCTAATCATTGCGATGCTCAAGCAGGAGATTTAATTTTAATTCTGTCGGGTGAAACTAAAACAACCCGAACTCAGTTGAGTGCACTCCGAATGGAACTCGCCACACGTCTAGGTTTGAGAAAGTCAGATGAATTTGCTCCGCTTTGGATTACTGATTTTCCTTTATTGGAATGGGACGAAGAAAGCAAGCGTTATCATGCCATGCACCATCCTTTTACAGCACCCAAACCCGACAATCTAGAATTGCTTCAATCAGATCCAGGGGCTGTGAAAGCCAATGCTTATGACCTTGTTCTCAACGGTAACGAAATTGGAGGAGGGTCCATTCGTATTCACGATCAAGCTCTCCAAGCACAGCTTTTTGACCTGCTTGGGTTTACAAAAGAAGAAGCCGAAGCCCAATTTGGATTTCTTATGAATGCCTTCCAATATGGAGCGCCACCCCACGGGGGAATTGCCTTTGGACTGGATCGTTTGGTAGCCATTTTAGGAGGTGAAGAAACCATTCGAGACTTTATTGCCTTCCCTAAAAACAATGCGGGAAGAGACGTTATGATCGATGCTCCTTCCGCCTTAAATAAAGAGCAGATGAAAGAATTGCATCTAAAATCTACCGCAGCACCTAAAGAATGAAACTTTTATTGAGGTTTTTATTTATTGGTATCCTGAGTTGCCTCGGGTATGGACTGTATCATAAAACTCAAATCAACTTTGAGGAAGGAGAGCGCATTATCGGTTTTACTGTACTGACTGGGGCCTTTGTTTTTTTACCCCTTTTTCTTTACCATCGTTGGAAAGGAAAACGCCTGAAAGACTACACCTTAAGTGAGGAAAACTTTAAGAAAATGAGGGATAACAAATGATCTTTTCTCAAATACTTCTATCAAAGGAGTAAATTTATGATACATCATTTAGCCTTTAGGTAGCTTTACTCCATCCTAAGGCTTTAAGTGCCTAAGCTCGGCTAACTTCTCTATTTTTTTAGTAAAATTCATTGAAAAATATTGAAAATCAATTGCTTTCAATAATAAAAACTGTTAAAAATCGGTTTGTCATGGATTTTAAACCTACCTTTGCATCATAATTTTTAAATAAACACATGACTGGTACAGTTAAATTTTTCAATGAAGCTAAAGGATTTGGTTTCATTACCAACGATGAGTCTGGCGAAGACGTATTCGTTCACATTTCAGCCCTAGATGGCGTGACCCTTAGAGAAGGGGCGAAAGTAGAGTATGTAGAAGAAGAAGGTAAAAAAGGGAAGCAAGCTTCCAACATCAGCCTATTATAATTTATATATGCTTACTATGATTCAAGCACTTCTTCAATGAGGTGCTTTTTTTATGCCCTTTTCTTAGCAAAGAACCGATCCAAAATATTTTTAGACTCCTCCGCCAACACACCATTTCGAATGGCTGTTTTGGGATGCAGATTCAATCCAGCCTGAGCAAAACCCCGTTTGGAATCTGAGGCGCCATAAACGACTCTTTCCAGTTGACTCCATGTTAGCGCCCCTGCACACATTACACAAGGCTCTAAAGTAACGTAAAGGGTACAACCCACTAAATATTTCCCATTTAAAAAATTTGCTGCTGAAGTAATGGCTTGCATTTCGGCATGTGCCGTAACATCGTGAAGGCGCTCTGTTAAATTATGAGCTCGGGCAATGATTCGATCCCCAACAACAACAACGGCTCCTACAGGAATTTCGTCTGCATGAAATGCTTTTTCTGCTTCTAGTAAAGCTTGTTTCATAAAGAAAGAATCGTCCAATTGCATCCTCAAAAATACAAAATCTAAGGGCATTCAATCCCTCTGGGATTTATGTACCTTTACGGCATGTCAAAACCTGTTTTGGGTCACATACCAGATCCTTTAACATTGCGAGAATTTGATCAAGAACAATTGCCTGATTTGGCTGCTTACTTGCGTAAAGCCATAATTGATTCTTTGGCGAAAGGAGAAGGACATTTGGGATCGAGTTTAGGTACAGTGGAATTGAGTATTGCCTTGCATTACGTTTTTAATACACCAGACGACCTACTGTTGTGGGATGTGGGTCATCAAGCTTACGGTCATAAAATGCTTACTGGAAGAAAAGTAGCCTTTGATCAATTACGTCAACTAGGTGGCATTAGCGGATTTCCAAAGCGAGAAGAAAGTCCCTACGATGCGTTTGGAACTGGACATGCAGGTACTGCAATTTCTGCGGCTTTGGGAATGGCAATCAGTGCAAAACTTCAAAGTATTGAAAGGCATCATATTGCCGTGATCGGAGATGCTTCAATTGCCAATGGAATGGCTTTTGAAGCTCTAAATCATTTGGGAACTACCAATGCCAATGTCTTGATTGTGTTGAATGATAACAGTATGGGGATTGACCCCAGTGTGGGGGCACTCAAAAATTATTTTGATGCGGTAAAAAAAGAAAAGGCAAACCTTCCCAATTTTTTTCAAAATCTAAACATTACCTATTCAGGCCCTATTGACGGACACGATTTAGATTTGTTAGTCAACTATTTTAAAGAAGAAAAAAAGCAATCTGGTCCAAGGTTGCTCCATCTGGTAACCAAAAAAGGAAAAGGGCTTCCTATTGCAGAAAACAAACAAGTCACCTATCACGCACCCGGAAAGTTTGACCCTTTGACTGGTAAACTGAATCCCGCAAACGGAAAACAGAAAATTAAATTTCAGGACATCTTTGGAAAAACACTCAAGTTTTTAGCAAAACGAAATGCTAAAATAGTGGCAATCACACCCGCCATGCCAACTGGCAGCGGTTTGGTAGAAATGATGGAGGAATTTCCTGAACGTTGTATTGATGTCGGAATCGCAGAACAACATGCGGTCACATTAGCTGCGGGTATGGCTACCCAGGGCTTGGTGCCTTTTTGTGTAGTTTATTCCACTTTTTTACAACGCTCTTACGATCAAATAATCCACGATGTAGCCCTCCAAAAACTTCCTGTGATTTTTTGTATTGATCGGGCAGGAATTGTAGGACATGACGGTCCAACACACCACGGAGTCTTTGACATGGCTTATTTGCGTTGCATTCCAAACCTCACAATAGCTGCACCTCGCAATGCAAAAGCACTTCAAGATTTAGTTTACACTGCCCAATTGGGCTTGGATCAACCTTTGGCAATTCGTTATCCTAGAGGATACAGTCAGCTAGACGAGCTTTCCTTTAACTTTGAAAAAACAGAATGGGGGAAAGGAGAACAATTAAAAACGGGAAGTCGATTTGCGTTACTTTCCATCGGTACACTAGCTCAAACCATCAGTGAATCCCTAACAAAGTTGGTGAATTCGGAATGGTTTGCTCATTTCGATTTAGGCTTTGTAAAGCCACTAGATGCTGAAATGTTACACGGTATTTTTAAAAATTATGAACGTATTCTTGTTTTTGAAGAAGGAACAGTAAAAGGGGGAGTAGGAAGTGCTGTATTAGAATTTGGTGCACTACACCGATATTCAACTCCAGTAGATTTAGAAGGAGTCCCTGATGAATTTGTAACACATGGAACAACTCAAAAGCTTTTAGAAAATCTAGGGTTGGATGTTCATGGGATTTGTAAAAAATTAAATTCTGTTTCAAATAAAAACAAGGAATGAATCCGATTGCCCAATCGTTTTTTATATTTATCGTATGAGCCAACAAAAACGTCTTTTTTTACTCGACGCCTACGCACTTATTTTCAGAGGATACTATGCTTTTATCAAAAATCCTCGGATCAATTCCAAGGGCATGGATACCTCCGCCGTCATGGGGTTTACCAATTCATTACTTGATGTAATTAAACGCGAACGCCCCGATCACCTTGCGGTGTGTTTCGATAAAGGAGGGTCGGCTACAAGAACCGAGATGTTTACCGAATACAAAGCAAATCGAGACGAAACTCCTGAGGCAATCCGAATTGCTGTCCCTTACATTCAGCAAATATTGGAAGCCATGCAAATTCCTGTAATAGAGAAAGAAGGGTTTGAAGCAGACGACATTATTGGAACCTTAGCCAAACAAGCTGAAAAAGAGGGGTACCAGGTTTTTATGGTTACACCAGATAAAGATTTTGCCCAATTGGTCTCTGAAAATATTTTTATGTACCGTCCCGCACGTATGGGTAACGGAATTGAAATTTGGGGAATTCCAGAAGTACAAGAAAAATTTGAAGTAGAACGTCCCGAACAAGTTATTGACTACCTCGGAATGATGGGTGACGCCGTAGATAATATTCCCGGACTCCCAGGAGTAGGAGACAAAACAGCCAAGAAGTTTATCAAAGCCTACGGAAGCATGGAAGGGCTCCTCAATAACACCCAAGAAATAAAAGGGAAGTTGAAAGAAAAAATTGAAGACAATAAGGAATTGGGGATTTTGTCTAAACAATTGGCTACCATCATTTTAGACGTTCCTGTTCAATTTAATGCCAAGGATTACCAACTGAGCGAGCCAGATACAAAAGCGGTAAGTTCGCTTTTTGATGAACTCGAATTTAGAAGAATTACAGAGAATTTTAAAAAAATCTTTTCGCTATCTGAAGAAACAACTATTCCAAAAGAAACCGCTCCAAACAAATTACAACAACAAGGACAACAGTTTGATCTTTTTGCTGCACCAGGAAGCGGAAATACCTCAGAAAGCCAAGCTACAGGACGACAAGATTTGACCACCAAAAAACACTGGTATCAAACCGTAAACAGTCCACTTTCTAGAAAACTCCTTCTACAAAATTTACTGCAACAAAAAAGTGTTTGCTTTGATACAGAAACAACCTCTTTAGATGCCTTACAAGCCGAACTGGTCGGAATTGCTTTTTGCTGGGAAGAATCCAAAGGATTTTATCTTGATCTTCCAGAAAATAGGGAGGAAGTACTCGCCATCCTCGAACCATTTAAATCCTTTTTTGAGCATACAGAAATAGAAAAAATAGGACATAATCTCAAATACGATTTGAAAGTATTACGGAATTATGATTTGAAGGTAAATGCACCTCTTTTTGATACCCTGATTGCACACTATTTGATCAATCCTGATATGCGTCATAATATGGATGTTTTGGCCGAGACATATTTAGACTACAGTCCGCAATCCATCACCGAACTCATCGGTAAAAAAGGAGTCGATCAAGGCAGTATGCGTGATGTTCCTGTAGAAAAGCAAACCGAGTATGCAGTCGAAGATGCAGATGTTACCTTCCAACTCAAACGCCATTTTGCAAAAGAAATGGAAGCTGCAAAAACTCTGGATCTTTACACAAAAGTGGAACTCCCCTTGGTTAAAGTCCTCACCGCTATGGAATGCGAAGGGATTAATTTAGATGTCCCCTTTTTAGAAGAACTCTCCAAAAATTTGACCGTGGATGTCCAAAAACTAGAGGAAGCCATTTTTACTGCAGCTGGTGAAACATTTAACCTCGCTTCTCCAAAACAACTCGGTCCCATTCTTTTTGATAAGCTTAAATTGGTTGACAAACCAAAAAAAACAAAGACCGGTCAATATTCAACTGCGGAAGATGTACTCTCTTATTTAGCAAAAGAACATCCTATTGTTTCAGATATCTTAGACTGGCGTTCGTTAAAAAAGCTTCAAAATACTTATGTTGAGGCGCTTCCTAAAGAAATTAATCCCAAAACTGGGAGGGTTCATACTAAATACAACCAAGCTGTAGCTGCAACAGGAAGGCTAAGTAGTAATAATCCAAATCTTCAAAATATTCCAATTCGAACTCCACGGGGGCAGCAAGTTCGAAAGGCCTTTATCCCCAGAGATGAAAATCACATCCTTATGGCGGCCGACTATTCACAAATTGAATTGCGTATCATTGCTGCATTAAGTAAGGATGAAGGAATGGTAACCGCTTTTCAAAATAAAGAAGACATTCATCAAGCTACCGCTGCAAAAGTGTTTAATGTCCCTTTAGAAGAAGTAAGTCGAGCTCAAAGAAGCAACGCTAAAACAGTCAATTTTGGGATCATTTACGGAGTGTCTGCCTTTGGGCTGAGTCAACAAACAGATTTAAACCGTAGCGAATCCAAAGAACTCATAGACACCTACTACGCCACCTATCCTAAGTTGAGGAGCTACATTCACGATCAAGTCGATTTTGCACGAGACCACGGGTATGTAACTACCGTATTGGGTCGAAGACGTTATTTAAAAGACATCAATTCTCAAAACGCAGTAGTTCGCGGAGCAGCAGAACGAAATGCTGTTAATGCCCCCATACAGGGGAGTGCAGCAGATATTATAAAATTGGCCATGATCACCATTCAGGAAAAGCTTGAAAATGAAAATTGGAACTCCAAAATGTTGCTTCAAGTACATGATGAACTCGTCTTTGACGTGCCTAAAGATGAGGTAGATGCTTTACAAACAATGGTAAAAAGAGAAATGGAAAATGCCTTTTCTTTAGACGTTCCACTGGTCGTGGATATCGGAATTGGAACAAACTGGTTAGAAGCTCATTAACAAAAACCTTTTGCGGTTTTACCCAGATTGAAAATTAGAATAAAAAATTTTTTCAAACTCATATATAATTGTACATTTGCAGCCCGTTGGAACAATTTATCAACGGATAAAATTATTTATTGTGAATACATTAAGTTATAAAACAATTTCTGCAAATGCTAATACGGTCAATAAAGAATGGATCGTAGTAGATGTCAAAGACCTACCTCTTGGTAGAGTTGCTGCTATTATTGCAAAATTTTTAAGAGGTAAATTCAAACCCAATTACACCCCTCACGTAGATTGTGGTGACAATGTAATTGTTCTCAACGCTGCACATGTTACCCTGAGTGGAAACAAATGGGAACAAAAAGAATACGTACGCCATACAGGATATCCAGGTGGACAACGTATTCTCAACGCAACTCAATTGCACAACAAACGAGACACTCGATTAGTTGAAAACGCAGTAAAGGGGATGCTTCCAAAAAATAAATTAGGTGCTGATTTATTCCGAAACCTTCGTGTACACGGTGGTGCAGAACACCAGCACGATGCACAAAATCCAAAAACCATTAACATAAACGATTATTTATAATGGATACTGTTCACACCATAGGCCGAAGAAAAACTTCTGTTGCAAGAATTTACGTAAGTGAAGGAAAAGGAGCGATCACGGTAAACAAAAAGAAATACACAGACTATTTTCCAACTTCTACATTACAATACAAAATCCAACAGCCTTTCTTGTTAACCAACACAGAGGGCAATTACGATTTAAATGTAACGGTTAAAGGAGGTGGATCAAATGGTCAAGCTGAAGCTGTTCGATTGGCAATTGCTAGAGCACTATGCCAAATCAACGAAGAATACCGTGCCGACCTAAAACCTGAAGGTTTGTTGACTCGTGATCCTCGTATGGTTGAACGTAAAAAATTCGGTCAGAAGAAGGCAAGAAAAAAATTCCAATTCTCGAAACGATAATTGGTGTCGTTTTGTTTCGGCAAAACAAAGTTCATTCATTTATTATTTAACCAGTTGCTTAAAACCGCTATGGCGGAAATTAGTTTAGCATCTAAACAAATCCAAAGATTTGTTGCTATTCAAAAGGAACGTAAACTAAAACACAATGGCAAAACCAGAAGTAAATGACCTGCTCAATGCAGGCGTCCATTTTGGACACTTAACCCGAAAATGGAATCCAAACATGGCTCCCTTCATCTACATGGAGCGCAATGGAATCCACATTATCAATCTTTACAAAACTGCTGCTAAGATTGAAGAAACCAACGAAGCTTTAAAGAAAATTGCTTCCTCAGGTAGAAAAATCTTATTTGTAGCAACCAAGAAACAAGCAAAAGATATTGTTGCTGAAAAAGCAAAAGCAGTCAATATGCCTTACATCACTGAGCGTTGGCCCGGTGGAATGTTAACCAATTTTGTAACGATCCGAAAGGCAGTTAAAAAAATGGGAGCAATTGATCGAATGAAAAAAGACGGTACTTTTGAAACGCTTTCTAAAAAAGAACGTTTGCAAGTAGACCGCCTTAGAGCTAAACTAGAAAAGAATTTAGGTTCAATTACTGAGATGACACGCCTACCTGGCGCTATTTTTATTGTGGACACAACTCGTGAGCACATTGCTGTTAAAGAAGCTCAAAAATTAAAGATTCCCATTTTTGCTATGGTAGACACAAATTCTGATCCTCGTGATGTTGATTTTGTAATTCCATCAAACGATGATGCCTCTAAGTCTATTGACAAAATCTTAAGCCTTGTAACTGGTGCAGTTGCAGAAGGTCTTGGCGAAAGAAAGAAAGAAAAAGAAGGAACTTCTGACAGCGATGCGAAAGATATGGAAGCTGCTGTAAAGCAAGAAGAAAAGGAAGCTGTAGTAGCTGAACCAGTAGCTAAGGCTCCCGTTGAAGCCCCTAAAGAAGAACCCACAGCTCCTGAAACTGCTGCGGATTCAGAAGAAAAAGAAGCATAACTAATTAAAATAAAAAACTGTGAAAATTACTGCATCTGAAGTAAACAAACTCCGCCAAGCAACTGGCGCAGGAATGATGGATTGTAAAAAAGCGCTTGTTGAAGCAGAAGGAGACTTTGACAAAGCTGTAGAAAACCTTAGAAAAAAAGGGCAAAAAGTAGCTGCAAATAGAGCCGACAGAGAATCCTCTGAAGGAGCTGTTTTGGCTAAGGTAAATGCAGATCATACGGCAGGAGTAGTCGTTTCTGTAAATTGTGAAACGGACTTTGTAGCTAAAAATGATTCATATTTAAAATTGGCTAATGATTTGGTTGACCTTGCCTTAGAATGTGAATCACTAGACGACTTTTTAGCCGCTTCTTTTGAAGGAATGACTGTAGCTGAGAAACTTACTGAACAAACAGGAGTAATTGGTGAAAAAATTGAAATCGGAGGGTTTAAAACCCTTAAAGCTCCTTTTGTTGGAAGCTACATTCACGCTGGAAATAAAATTGCATCCCTTGTAGGGCTTTCAGATACTATTGATAATGGTGCTGAAGTTGCAAAAAATGTAGCCATGCAAGTAGCCGCAATGAATCCAATTGCACTTAATGAAGATCACGTAGACGCTTCAATAGTGGAAAAGGAAATCGAAATTGCAAAGGATCAGCTTCGTCAAGAAGGTAAGCCAGAAGCAATGTTAGATAATATTGTCAAAGGTAAAATCAAACGTTTTTACAAAGACAATACTCTCGTAAATCAAGATTACATTAAAGACAGTAAAGTTTCCGTAGCCGCTTATGTAAAGTCAGCAGGAGAGGTTACTGTAACAGGATACCAACGTGTTGCACTTGTGTAAATGGTATCCATTACCCTTACTATTAAAAGCATCCGAATGGATGCTTTTTTTTTACCTTTAGATTATGGTTAAAAAACGCTGTCAGTGGTGCTTAGGAGATTCGTTGTATGAAAACTATCATGATAACGAATGGGGTGTGCCTGTGTTTGAAGATCAAAAACTCTTTGAGTTCTTGACCTTAGAGACCTTTCAAGCGGGATTGAGTTGGATCACAGTGTTGCGAAAAAGGCAAAACTTTTCTCATGCTTTTGATCAGTTTGAGTATCAAAAAATAGCTGCCTACGATAGTGAAAAAATAGCTGCGTTAAAGAAGGATGCGGGTATTATCAGA
>Ga0228668_1000317_pt1 | contig 21622 bp, 17 predicted proteins | sample 82DmetaG_FD_182701 | JGI IMG/M metagenome (GOLD analysis project Ga0228668, IMG submission 182701) | Seawater microbial communities from Monterey Bay, California, United States - 82D | ecosystem: Environmental > Aquatic > Marine > Coastal | place: USA: California | collected 2016-10-10
CAGAACGAATGATGTCTTTTAATTCATGTAACATATAAGGCCTACAAATTACGAATTTTTGAAGTTAGGAAAAGAATCATTTTTAATTTTACCTAAATTTTTTAAAACAAGTATCTTTACTATATATTTCATTATGAAAAAATTAAAATATTCATTAATAATTTATTCTTTTTTTGTGGTAACTGCATTAGCACAAAAAAATAATGTAGCAACAAATTCTTATTGGTCTGAGGGTAAAGCAGAGGTAAACGTGTATGAGGTTTCTCAAAACAGATATCAAGAAAATCATCCTGGTCAGCTTATTAGTATTTTTGTGACAGAAGATTTTTTGACAGATAAACAAGTAAAAAATGAGTATTATACAAACGAACAAACAACATGGATATTAAAGAATATTCAATTAAAAAAGTTTACCACAGGAGTCTATGATTACTCTTTATTTAACTCTGTATTTACTCCAATAGACAGAACTAAATTCCCAAAATCACTTAAAGTATCTGCGTCTTCTCAAGAATGGTGTGGCACCATGTATACTCAATTTAACCTCATTTTTAATACAGATTATAAAGTTGAACACCGTTCCTATTTTGAAAAAGAAGGGGACATAACCACAAGAATTAAAAGATCATTTCTAGAGGATGAAGTTTTTAACGTGCTTCGAATGAATCCATTATTATTGCCAACAGGAAGACTTCAATTTATTCCCCCTGCAAATTATATTCAATTGAAACATTTACCGCTGCAATCTTTTGAAGGAACTGCCTCTTTAACCTCATATAATAAAAAAGAGATATTAGGGGGTAATTTAATGGAATACAAAATTGAGTATGCTCAACTAAAAAGAACGATGAGTATAATTTTTGAAAATAAAGCACCATATAAAATAATGGGTTGGTTTGAAACATTTCCTTCATCATTTGATGGAAAACAAAGAACTACTTCTGCGATTTTAAAAAAACAAAAAATGCTCCCTTATTGGAGTCAGAATAGTTTAAAAAATGAATATTTAAGAGAAGAACTGGGGCTTCGTTAGAAGAAAATTTCCTTTGCTAGTCTAAACGTATTAGCATGTGATTCAATAATAATTTTAATATCAGGAGAGTATCCTCCACCCATACTACACATCACAGGAATTGAAAAATCTTTACAGGTTTGTAATACAAATCGATCCCTTTCTTTACAGCCCTCTATAGTTAGAGATAGTTTTCCAAGTTTATCTGTTTGGATAACATCCACACCACATAAGTAATAGATAAAATCAGGTTGTTCTGTTGTTATTAATTTTGGTAAGACTTCTTTTAGAATTGATAAATATGTGTGATCGTCAGTTCCGTTTTCTAAAGGAATATCTAAATCGCTCTTTTCTTTATGAAATGGGTAGTTGCTTTTCCCATGCATTGAAAATGTAAAAACAGATGCATCATTTTGAAAAATTTCTGCAGTTCCATTTCCCTGATGTACATCTAAATCAACAATTAATATTTTATTAGCAAAGTTTTTTTCTTGCAAGTATCTAGCGCCAATTGCTTGATCATTTAACATACAAAATCCTTCTCCTTTATTGGTAAAAGCATGATGAGTTCCACCAGCAATATTCATTGCAATTCCGTATTTAAGTGCGAATTCACTAGCTTTTATTGTTCCATCAGCTATAATCATTTCTCTCGCAATTAAATCTTCACTAAGCGGGAACCCAATTTTTCTTGCAGCTTTTTGATTTAGTGTAATATTCATTAAATCTGAGACATAATCAGGATCATGTACCATAAAAAAGTACTTGTTATTTGGAATTTCAGGCTCAAAGAAATTTTCTTTATCACAAGTTCCTTCATAGATTAATTGTTGGGGCAATAAATCATATTTTTCCATTGGGAACCTGTGGCCGTCTGGCAAATTGTGCTGATATATGGGATGATATGCTATTTTAAGCATTAACTTATTTGTTGTCCGTTGCTAACTTTCTTTTCAGGTTCTACGAAAGCTAATTTACCTTCTGGAGTATCAGTCATTAAAATCATTCCTTGGCTTTCTATTCCTCGAATCTTCCTTGGAGCTAAATTGGTTAAAACTGTTACTTGTTGACCAATAACATCCTCTGGAGAAAAGGTCTCAGCTATTCCTGAAATTATAGTTCTAACATCTATGCCAATATCTACTTTTAGTTGTAATAATTTCTTGGTTTTTGGAACTTTTACAGCCTCTAAAATAGTTCCAATCCTCATATCTAATTTAGTAAAATCCTCAAATTCTATTTTCTCTTTTTGAGGTTCTAGAACCTTATTTTCTTGTTCATTGGTTTTTTTAGTCGTTGCAAGCTTTTCCAATTGAAAAGTAACTGTTTTATCCTCAATTTTTGAAAATAATAATTCAGCAGTGTTTATTTGATGATTTGCTGGGAGCAATACCTCTTTATTAGAAACATCATTCCATGAGTTATTGGAAGTTAATTCAGGAAAATTTAGTATTTTTTTGAGTTTACTTGAAGTAAAAGGTAAAAAAGGTTCAGAAATTACTGCCAAGGCAGTAGCAATTTGAATAGCAACATACATGATAGTTTTTACTCGCTCTTCGTCTAATTTAATTACTTTCCAAGGCTCTTCATCTGCTAAGTATTTATTCCCTAACCTTGCAAGATTCATTAACTTTTGGGATGCTTCTCTAAATCGATACCGTTGAATAGACTTCCCAATACTGCCTGGAAAATCCTTGATGGCATCTAGGATATCTTCATCAATCTCTGAAAGTTCGTTTGGAATAGGTACTTGACCATTGTAATACTTATTTGTTAAAACAACTACACGGTTAATGAAGTTTCCAAAAATAGCTACCAATTCATTATTGTTTTTTGCTTGGAAATCTTTCCACGTAAAATCATTATCCTTATTTTCAGGAGCATTTGCTGTTAAAGTATAGCGTAAAACATCCTGCTGATTTGGAAATTCCTCTAAATATTCGTGTAACCAAACAGCCCAATTTTTTGAGGTTGATAATTTATTCCCTTCTAAATTTAAAAATTCATTAGCTGGAACATTTTCAGGCAAAATATATCCTCCATGTGCTTTTAGCATACTTGGGAAAATAATACAATGAAAAACAATGTTGTCTTTTCCTATAAAATGAACCAACTTTGTATTGTCATCTTTCCAATAATCTTCCCAGTTTTTACCTTCTTTTTTTGCCCATTCTTTAGTTGAAGAGATGTAGCCAATTGGTGCATCAAACCAAACATATAATACCTTTCCTTCTGCTCCTTTAATAGGAACAGGAATTCCCCATTCTAAATCTCTAGTTACTGCTCTTGGCCTAAGACCATCATCTACCCAAGACTTTACTTGACCTAAAACATTAGATTTCCAATCATTTTTATGTCCTTCTAAAATCCACTCTCGCAAAAAAGATTCGTGTTTATCTAAAGGTAAAAACCAATGCTTAGTTTTTTTAACTGTAGGAATATTTCCTGTTATTGCCGAGGTTGGATTTATTAAATCAGTTCCGTTATGACTAGTTCCACATTGTTCGCATTGATCTCCATAACTTTCTTCAAACCCACATTTTGGGCAGGTTCCAACAACAAAACGATCTGCTAAAAACTGATTAGCTTCTGCATCGTACAATTGTTCAGTAACTTCCTCGATAAAGGCCTCTTTTTTATGTAAGTCTATAAAAAAATCGGAGGCAGTCTTATGATGAATTTCAGAGGATGTTCTTGAGTAATTGTCAAAAGAAATTCCAAAATCTATAAAGGATTGCTTAATAATTGCATGATATTTATCGATGATATCCTGAGGAGAAACACCTTCTTTTTTTGCCCTCATTGGGATGGCAACCCCATGTTCATCACTTCCACATATATATGCAACGTCATTTCCAGTTAACCGTAAATATCTAGCATAAATATCTGCAGGAACGTATACACCTGCTAAATGACCGATATGAATTGGTCCATTTGTGTAAGGTAAAGCTGCAGTAACAGTATATCTTTTAGAAGAACTCATGAATATTGTTTTGAAGTATTTTTTTGATTTACAAAAGTACAAAAAGCAAGTTGAACATATTTTTGAAAGCCCAATGAATTTAGATACATTTACAAAAATGATTTATATGAAGAGGCGAATTAAATACATATTCGTAGTTTTATCTCTTGTTTCTTTTTTGTCTTTTGGACAAACAAGGATTGATTCAATTTCAAAAACCATGGGCTTAATCCAACCGAAGTATCTTAAAAAAGGTGACAGTATAATGATTGTTGCTTCTGCTGGAATACTAATAAATAGAAATGAAATTATAGGTGAAGCACAAAAATTAGCAGAAAGTTGGGGGTTAAAAGTTTTTATAGGGGATCATGTTTTTAATCAAAATAACCATTTTGCAGGAACGGACGAAGAACGTGCAAGTGATTTTCAGAAAGCATTAGATAACCCGAGCATAAAAGCAATTTGGTGCGCAAGAGGAGGTTATGGTAGTGGCCGTATTTTAGATAAGTTAGATTACACAAAGTTTAAAGTATCTCCAAAATGGATTATAGGTTATTCTGATATAACAGCATTTCACAGTCATATTCATAATCTTGGTTTTCAAACTATTCATGCAATGATGGCAACGAGTCTATTATTTGATTCAAAAGAAACTGAACAAAGTGTTGAAACTTTTAGAAAAGCCTTATTCGGTGAAGAGTTGAGTTATAAAATAAGCTCATCTGGATACAATAAAATAGGGGAATCAGAAGGAATATTGGTAGGAGGAAATTTAAGTATTTTACAAAATATGTTGGGTAGTGTAAGCCAATTAAATACCGATGGGCATATTTTATTTATTGAAGAAATTGGCGAATACAAATATCATATAGATAGAATGCTACGGGGTTTAAAAAGAGCAGGGTATTTTAACAGTTGTAAAGGGTTAATTATTGGTGATATAAGTAATATTAAAAAGAATACGACAGTTTGGGGAGGTTCAATTGAGGATCTTGTTTTAGATGTAGTTTCTGAGTTTGATTTCCCAGTATTATTTAATTTTCCTGCTGGTCACGAAACAGATAACAGAGCTCTTATATTTGGAAAGTCTATTAAGTTGAATGTTAAATCAACCATTTCTGAAGTTATATTTAAATGAAATTTATAGAAGATAGTATTGCTGCTTTTGCCTCATTTATATGGGGGTATCCTTTGTTATTGTTATTAATAGGTGGAGGAATTTACCTTCTTGTACTTTCTAAATTTTTACCTTTTAGATATTTTTGGCATGCCATACAAGTATTACGAGGTAAGTATGATGATCCGAATGATCCAGGACAAATAAGTCATTTTCAAGCGTTAACAACTGCACTTTCAGCAACTGTAGGGATGGGAAATATTTCTGGAGTTGCAGTGGCTATAGCTATGGGTGGTCCTGGAGCAATTTTTTGGATGTGGATTAGTGCTGTAGTTGGAATGTCAACAAAATTTTTTACTTCATCTCTAGCAATTATGTTTAGAGGAAAAGATTCCGATGGAGTATTACAAGGTGGGCCCATGTATTTTATCATTAAGGGTCTTGGCAGTAAATGGAAACCTTTAGCAATTTTTTTTAGTTCTTGTGCAATGATAGGAGCATTACCTGTTTTTAATGTAAATCAATTAACACAGGCATTAAATGATATCTTATTAAAACCAAATGGAGTAGAAGTAACCGACTATACTAATTTAGGAATCGGATTTTTTCTTGTCATAATTACCTCTATTGTTGTTTTAGGTGGGTTAAAGAGAATTGGTAAGGTTACTGCTAGACTTGTTCCATCTATGGTGATCCTTTATTTTATCTTGGTTGTCATTATATTAATTGTAAATATTGATGTTGTTCCTAAATATTTTTTAATGATATTCACAGATGCATTCTCTGCAGATTTTATTAATGAAGAATCTGTTATGGGAGGTGTTGTTGGTGCTCTAATCATTTTAGGGATCAAACGTGGGGCATTTTCTAATGAAGCAGGAGTAGGAACAGCACCAATGGCTCATGGTGCAGCAAAAACAGATGAGCCAATTAGAGAAGGATTAGTGGCTATGTTAGGACCATTTATTGATACAATCATAGTGTGTACATTAACTGCATTAGCCATATTAGTTACAGGTGTTTGGCAAACTAGTGATACCAACGGAGTAAGTTTAACAGCTACTGCTTTTGGAAATGCGATGCCAGGAATTGGTAAATATTTGCTCATGATTTGTGTTGCAATTTTTAGTATTTCATCTTTGTTTTCGTATTCATACTATGGAACAAAGTCTTTATCATTTTTAGTAGGTTCTAAATATAAACATCTGTATAATTATTTATTTATAGCTAGTATTTTATTAGGAGCAACAGCTAGTTTAGATACGATGATTAATTTAATAGACAGCGCTTTTGCATTGATGGCCATTCCAACCATGTTGGCAACAATTATTTTAGCACCAAAAGTGATGAAAGAAGCAAAAATTTATATTAAAAAACTAAAGAATCCTGGGGATTAGATTACCTTCTTGATAGAAAGGTTGAAACCTTGCAAATAACTCTTCAGAATACCAATTTAACTCTCTTGTTTTCTTTACCATTTCTGAATGTTTTGGGTTTTTATATGCATAATTCATCATAGCCTCGGCATTAGACCAAAGAGAAAAAGTGGCTTGCATTAATAAAGGGAATTCACCAATTCCCTTCGAGAAAATTAATTCCTCATAATTATCCATAGATTTTGAAACTGTTGGAACATTTTTCCAAAATTGATATGCTAACAAAGGTTTTATTGTTGCTCTAGTAATAACTGCTAAAGGTTTAGTTTTGTCAAAAGCTACAGAAGCTTCAAACGGATTTTGCTTACTCCATTTCCCATGACTTTTTATTGTGTGCATTAATACATGGCTGTAGGACATAGCTGTTTTGGTATATTCTTTTATAACATTGGTGTCTATAAATTCTTTTGCTAATTTCTCTGACGCAAAAACAGCTATAAATCCAAAGGTGGAAAAATCTGGTTTTATAGAAAAACCATTTCCACTTCCAGTTCCAAGTGGTTTAAAAAACGAAAGTCCATTGGTGTTTTTTTGGATTATCGGAGATCGTCCCATTCTTCCAAAAGCATGCCATTTGTTTTTTATTCCTGCATACTGAAAAAAAGATATTAAAGTAGTTTGGGACATTTAAAAATTTTTAAACAAAATTAAGTAATAAATGGTTTTGTATTTTAGTAAAATGTCAGAACATTATGAATTAGGAAAAAAAGGCGAACAATTAGCAGTAGATTACTTAACAAAAGAAGGGTATAAAATTGAAGAAAGAAATTGGAGATTTCAAAAAGCAGAAATAGACATTATAGCTAGTAAGCAACAAACAATCATTTCTGTTGAAGTTAAGACAAGGTCGTCAAAAGATTTTGGAAAACCGCAAGATTTCGTGAATTCTAAAAAAATTAAATTAATGGTATTAGCTATGAACGAATATGTTCTTATGAAAAATCTAGATATAGAGGTGAGATTTGATATTATAGCAATTACTAAAATTAAGGAGGAATTTGATATAAATCACATTAAAGACGCTTTCTTATATTTTTAATTTAATTCTTTCAATAGCATTTTTAATTCATCTATATTTTCTGGTATTGAAATAATTTTTTTGTCCATACCCAATAAAAAATAGGTAGGAGTAGAGTTAACTAAGTAGGTTCTGGCAGTTGTGTTTTGCCATTTTTTTAATCCCAGAACATGATGCCATCTCGGCATAGTAAATTGATAATTTATCCATGTTTTTTCTGAAGTTTCCATAGCAAAAGCAATCACTTTTGTATTATTCATGCCTTTCATAAATTCATAAACTTTTGGAACTTCTCTCAAACAATGTGAACATTCTGTACTGTAAAAAATGATTAGGTAACTTAGTCCGTCTTTTAACTCAGATAGACTAAGATTTTTTCCCTTTTCAGTCCAGGAAAAATCTGGAGCAACCCTCCCAATAGCAACTCTTAATTGGGCTAATATTTTATTCTTAAACTCTAAATTCTGATATTGTTGAGGTAATTTTTCAAAATAATTAGCAAATATATAATCTACCAGAACAGCGTTTTTAGTTTCAGCGAATTTTGAAATTAAATAATTTATGATATCGGCTTTAAAAGAAATAGGCTTTATCTTTTCAATAACAACTTGAACAGCTTTTTTGTAAACTTCTTGTTTTTGATTTGGATCAGCAGCATAATTTAGAGAAAACACGTATTCAGAAACTTTATCAAACAAAAAAGAAGAACTATAAAGAACACTATTTGAAAAGTCGATATTATCAAAAAAATGTGACAAAGTATTATTGATATACTTAACAGGATTTTCTGTAATTTCAGGGGTATTATATCTTAGAGATGCTTTGATAAAATGATGTACTATTTTGTTTTGAGAATCTTGTGTGTATTTCGCTTCAATTTTTTGAATACTTTTTAGACTATTTCTATACTTTTCTTTAATTTTTGAGGTGGGATTTCTAAAGTATTCACTTTGAATAGAGTCAAGGGTGTATTGTGCATTAAATATTTTTTCTTTAAAAGAAGTATAAATTTTATTATCTTCTGATGTATTAAAAACAATTGAATTTTCTCCATTTTTAGGGTTGAATTCAAAGTCAATATTTTCTTTATTGAATAAAAAGTCGATGAATTCATTTTTTTTCATACTATATTTTATTCTGTAGAACCCAATTTCTGAGTCAGCTGGAAGTGAAAGTTTAAAAACTCCTTTTTCACCATCTTTTTTAACTTGCGTGTTTTTTATGAAAACTTGCTTAGAGCCCTCGATTTTATATAATAAAATCCACTTATAATCCTCCATTGGGCTCATTGTTCCGTTAATAGAATATTGAGCACTTAGTGTAGCGCTAACAAATAAGAACAAAACGATAAGTCTTTTCATGATAATTAGTTTTAATTTTTAAGATGAATTCAAAATTACTGTATCTTAGAGAAAATCTGTACTTTAGGACTAAATAAATTAATCATGAGTTTTCATAATAAAGTCATTTGGATTACGGGAGCTTCCTCAGGAATAGGAAAAGCGCTTGCTCAAGAGTTATCCTATCAAAATGCATTATTAATTATATCGGCAAGGGATAAAAATTCACTAGAAATGGTAAGGGGATTATGTAAAAACCCAAAAAATGTTTGGATTATTCCTTTAGATTTAGAAAAACACTCAACGTTTAGTGAAATTACACAACGAGCAATAAATGTATTTGGAAGAATTGATATTCTTGTAAATAACGGAGGTATTAGTCAGCGCTCATTAGCAGCAGAAACGCAGATTTCAGTAGATAAAAAAATCATGGAAATTAATTATACAGGTACAGTAGCATTAACCAAAACGATACTTCCTCATTTTATAGATAATCAAAAGGGGCAGATTGTAGTAACTACAAGTATTGTTGGTTTAATAGGATCACCTCTAAGATCTAGTTATGCTGCTTCAAAGCATGCTCTGCATGGGTTTTTTGACAGCTTGCGCGCAGAGGTGTATGATGATAATATAGCGGTGACATTAATTTGTCCTGGTTTTGTTTCTACTAATATATCAATGAATGCTCTCACAGGTGACGGAACCTCTCAACAAAAAATGGATGCCGCTACTGCCAATGGAATTTCACCTGAAAGATTTGCTAAATTAATGGCAAAAGCAATTGATAGTAAAAAAGAAGAAGCCTACATTGCTGGCTTTAAAGAAAAATTGGGGGTTTATGTAAAAAGATGGTTTCCAAGAGTATTTTCTGTCATGATTAGAAAATTGAGTGTTACTTAAAAAAATTTAAACCCTCAAAATAATATATGATTGCTTCTTTCATCAAAACAGTTTGTTCACCTGGTTTTAAGTTTGGAAGCTCTGTTACGACTTTATAATGAGGCCACCCATCTTTGTCAAAAAAATCAAATTCATAGTAGCCATAAGGTTCTAATAATTTACAAATGGCAATGTGCATTAAATTAATCTTTTCATCTTTTTTAAACACTTTTTTTCCTTTACCTAATTCTTGAACACCTATTAAATAGATAATACTATCTAGGTTAAGAACATCTCCGTCAGAAAATTGCTGAGTCAACTCTTTTGTTAAATAATCCCAGCGAGTTTTTAAGCTTGAAGAATTGTTTTTTGTTATTCTCATGCTGTAAAGATATCAAATTTAGTAACTTATTTTTATTGAATTAATGACATCATATTGATTAGGAATTCCTGAGGGGTTTCTATACTTTTACAACCTTAAATTAATAAATATGAATTTAAGTAAAGAGATCAATTTGTTTTTAGTTCTATGTATTTCGATACAGTCTTTTGCACAAGAAAAAGTTCAGGAATTAGATTCTATAATAATTAATTCTACAAGAATTAGTATACCATTTAAGAAAAATTCTCGTACAATAAACATTATAACAGCAAAAGACATTAAAAACAGTGCTGCAACTAATGTAGCAGACTTATTACAACAAGTTGCTGGAGTAGATATTAGAAGAAGAGGAACTGGAGGAGGACAATCTGACCTATACATAAGAGGAGGAGGATTTGACCAAACGTTACTGCTGATTGATGGAATAAAAATGGACGATGCACAAACTGGACACCATACAATGAATGCTGTATTACCAATTGAAGTAATTGAAAGAATTGAAATTATTAAAGGACCCGCAGCAAGAATTTTTGGACAAAATGCATTTACGGGAGCCATTAATATTGTAACTAAAAAGAGATTAAAAAATAAAGTTTCTATTAACGTAGAAACTGGATCTTTTGGACAATTAAATAGTTCTGTAACTCTAGGCAAAGAGACTGAAAATTCATCGGTTATCGCTCATGTTGGTGCACTTACCTCTGACGGATATCGTAATAATTCTGATTATAACAATCAAAATTATTTTTTAAAGGGAATTTTTAATAAAAACAAGCAACCAATAGAGATTATAGCTACTTTTTTTGATAAGAAGTTTGGAGCAGAGAACTTTTACACAACCAATGTAACTTTTAACGAGTATGAAGAAACTCAAAATAGTTTACTAGGAGTTTCTACTACTTTTAAATCTGATAAATTTAGAGTAACACCAAGGATTTATTGGAGAAGAGGACAAGACATGTTTCTCTTAAGAAGAGATGATTCAGGATTTTATAGAAACTTCCATATTACAAATAAAATAGGGGTTGAAACAAATGCTTCTTACACATCAAATCTTGGAATTACTGGTTTTGGAGTAGATTTTTCAAGATTTTCTATACAAAGTAACAATCTAGGAGAAAGAGCTAGAACTATGGCAAACTTATTCTTAGAACACCGTTTTAAATTGGGATCTTTTGATATTACTCCCGGTGTAGCTGCAACGTATTTTTCTGACTTTAAATTTAATGCTTTTCCAGGGTTAGATATTGGGTTTCAGGTTACTGACAAACTAAGATTGTACGGAAATGTTGGGTACACTTTTAGAGCACCAACTTTTACAGACCTATACTATAGTGATCCTGCAACTTCAGGAAATCCAAATTTAGAACCAGAAAAAGCACTTGCTCAAGAAATAGGAGTAAAGTATGGTGATATCAAATTTTCAGGATTTCTAGCCGTATTTAACAGAGATTCAGAAGATTTAATAGATTATGTAAGACCAAATACTGACGCTAGTATTTTTACAGCAACCAATATTGCAGAAGTAAGTACTCAAGGGATTGAGTTTGAAAGTGTCTATAAATTTAAAATGCGAAACTACAATCAAACAATAACTTTTGGATATACATATTTAAATGATGATATTTTAGACCAAAATAAAGACTTGTCACGGTATTCTTTAAATACCTTAAAACATCAATTTATTTCTCGTTTTACATCTCAATTGTTTAAGAATGTGCGCCAAAATATAATTTTTAAACACGCAGAGAGAACAGTAGGGACAAGCTATAATGTTTGGGATGCTTCTTTACTTGTAGATTTTAATAAATTTACGGTTAACTTAACTGCTAACAATATTTTTAATGCTGAGTATATAGAATCTGGATTCGTACCGATGCCTCCTAGTAATATTTTATTAGGTTTACGCTATGCATTTTAAAAAAATGGTCTTATACTCTTCTGTTTTCAGAGGAAGAAAAAGAAAATAATTACCTAAATATATTTCTTATTCAAAACGCATATTGATGCAAAGATTACTATGTGTTGGATTCTTATGAATTAAAAGACTTTGTTCTATAAAAAAACCAGCTAAAAGCTGGTTTTTAAATTTAAATTTTATTGAAAAAGTCTAAAAACATCATTCCCGTTTGCAAAAAGTAATAAGGCGATTAACAAAATAAAACCAGTTACTTGAGCATATTCTAAAAATTTATCACTAGGTTTTTTCCCTGTAATCATTTCCCAAAGGGTAAATACTACATGCCCTCCATCTAATGCCGGAATGGGTAGCAGGTTCATAAAACCTAACATAATGGAGAGAAAAGCAGTAATATTCCAAAAACTTTCAGCACTCCATGTAGATGGGAAAATACTTCCAATTGAAATAAAACCACCTAATCCTTTGTAGGCTCCTGTGCTTGGATTAAAGATTTTTTTAAGCTGTTTTACGTAATTGGTTAGTGTCTCATAAGATTTATTAATTCCTGCCGGGATTGCTGCTGCAAAAGAGTAATTGACATCAGCTAAATTATAGTATCCTAATTTTTCTAAGTCAGGAAAGCCCATGCCGTATATGATTACTCCCAAGGTTCCTTTATTACTTACTGCTACATTAAATGTTTTATTTTCTGTACCTCTTTTTACTGTTAATGAAATCTCTTCCCCTTTGTTTTGTTGTAAAATGTCTTGAACTTCATCTTGGTATTTTAAGGGTTGTCCATTAATTGCTATAACAATATCCTTATCTAATAATTCTGAATTTGCATTTGGTGAATTTTCTTGAAATTCTGCAAACATAAAAGGACTTCTAGGTCTAACAATCATTCCTGCATTTTTACCTCTGCTTATTAATTTATCAATAAAATCTATGGGTAATTCTTTTTCGATGACAAGACCATTTCTTTCTATAGTATAAGTACTACCATTTATAAATTCGATAGTAATATCTGAGAATTTTTTTATTTCTTCCCCATCAACACGTAGAATCTTATCTCCATTTTGCAACCCTAGACTAACTGCTAGTGAATCTTGAACCCATACACCGTCAGTTACATTTTCATTTGGAAGGTATTTTTCACCGTAAGAATACATCAACATGATGTAAATAAAAATACCTAATATAAAATTCACAAAAACCCCACCCAACATGATAATTAAGCGTTGCCAAGCTGGTTTAGATCTAAACTCCCAGGGCTTAGGCTCTTCTTGAAGTTGTTCAGTGTCCATACTTTCATCAATCATTCCAGATATTTTCACATATCCTCCTAAAGGAATCCACCCGATTCCATAAACAGTTTCTCCTATCTTCTTTTTGAAAATAGAAAATTTATAATCAAAAAATAAATAAAATTTTTCTACTCTTGTTTTGAATAATTTAGCAGGGATAAAATGCCCTAATTCATGCAACACAATTAGTAATGATAAGCTTAGTATAAATTGTGAAGCTTTTATTAATATTTCCATCTACGTTAGATCTTCAGTTTTTAAAGGCACAAATGTACACTTTTCAATAGAGTTGTAAAAGATTGTTTTAAGTTGGTATTTTTATTTAACAAACATTTATAGTGCATGATGATCAAAAATAGTTGTTGTACGTATTTTTATGTATTAAATTTGTAACATATAAGATATATTATGGATTTAGGCTTTTTTAAAAAATCAATTCCTACACTTCTTTTTTTAATAGTATTCTCTATTATTGGAGTCACAGTTTTTTACCAATTAATGTCTCAAGATGAACGATTAAAAATTTATAATCCTATAGATATAAATCCTAGATTAGTTGATATTTCAGTAAAAAATTTAAAAAAAAATCATACGATATCAGATTTTGAATTAACAAATCAAAATGGAGAGAAAATCACCAATAAAACCTACGAAAATAAAATTTATATCGCAGATTTTTTCTTTACACGTTGTCAAACAATATGTATTTCCATGGCTTACAATATGAGTGAATTACAAGAATATTATAAAAACGATGATGACATTATGTTTTTATCTCATTCTGTAACACCAACCATAGACAGTGTACCTGTTCTTAAAGAATACGCAATTAACAAAGGAGTAATTGACGGCAAATGGAACATTACAACTGCCCCTAAAAAGCACATCTATGATTTAGCTCGTAAAAATTATTTTGCAGTTTTGGATGAAGGAAATGGAGATGAAAATGATTTTATTCATACGGAACAATTTGTGCTGATAGACAAAGAAAGACGCATTAGAGGGTTTTATGATGGAACAGAAAAAAAAGACATGAATAAGATTAAAAAAGACCTAATAATTTTAAAGCGAGAATACGATTAAAATAACTTGTTTAGAATCATTCCAGTTTAGTATCTTTGTTGTTAATTTCGTTCCCGCATAAGCGGGAATCTATATTTAAGTGACTACAATAGCATCTCTACACATTGGTGAATTAGCCTATATATCTGAAGAATCTCTGAATGAAATTCCTCTTAAATTATTGGAAATGGGTTGTTTGCCCGGAGCAGAAGTTGAATTAATTCAAATCGCTCCACTCAATGATCCATTGTATATCTGCGTTAATGGTAGTCATTTAGCCATAAGAAAAGAGACTGCCGCAAAAATTCAAATTATTAAAGCTAAATAATGAGTCATAAAAAAATCATTAATGTTGCTTTAATTGGCAATCCAAATACAGGGAAAACATCATTATTTAACGAATTAACTGGTTTAAATCAGAAAGTAGGTAATTACCCTGGAGTAACTGTTGACAAAAAAGAAGGGTCTAGTAAACTTCAGAAGAATCTTAAAGCTATTATTACTGACTTACCCGGGACATACAGTATAAATCCAACTTCTTTAGACGAGTCTATAGTTTTAAAAACATTATTAAATTCTAAATCAGAAAAAAAATCAGATGTAATAGTTGTAGTTGCAGATATCGAAAATTTAAAAAGAAATTTACTGCTTTTTTCTCAAATTAAAGATTTAGAAATTCCAACAGTATTAGCAATTAACATGGCTGATCAAATGGAAAGAAAAGGAATTACACTGGACATTGCGTTATTGGAAAAAGAATTGGGAAATGACGTCGTTTTATTAAGTGTAAGAAAAGAAAAAGGGATAGATGAACTTAAGAAGGCTATTGTTAATACCTATCATAGCGCAAAAGCATTTCCATTGTGTAATGTAAATAACAGAATTGATCCTGCATATTTTGATAGACTCAAGGAGATAAACCCTAAATATTCAATTTATGAGCTTTGGTTAATGATTACTCATAATAGTTTTCCTGACACAATTTCTAAAGAGGAAAAAAGTGCACTGTTAAATTTTAAAAACGATTCAAAAAACTTAAAAAAATATCAGCACAAAGAAACTATTTTTAGGTATCAAAAAATTAATGAAATCTTAAAAAACACCTATTTGGTTGATCGTTCTAAGGCATCAGACTTAAGATCAACTTTAGATAAAATTTTCACCCATAAAATTTTTGGCTACATATTATTTTTTGCTGTCCTTTTGGTTATTTTTCAATCTATATTTGATTGGGCAAGCCTGCCAATGGATCTTATAGATGCCGGATTTGCAAATCTTAGCTCTTATGTAGATAAAAACCTTCCCGAAGGTGTTTTAACCAGTTTAATCTCTGAAGGGATTATCCCAGGAATAGGCGGAATCATTATTTTTATTCCGCAAATTGCCATTTTGTTTCTATTTATTTCACTACTGGAAGAAACGGGTTACATGAGTAGAGTTGTTTTTTTAATGGATAAAATTATGAGACGATTTGGAATGAGTGGTAAAAGTGTAATTCCGCTTATTTCTGGAACAGCTTGCGCCATTCCTGCTGTGATGGCTACTAGAAATATTTCTGGATGGAAAGAACGACTTATTACTATTTTGGTAACACCATTTACTACTTGTTCTGCCCGTTTACCTGTCTACGCAATCATTATTGCGTTGATTATTCCTGATCAAAAAGTATTTGGGGTCTTAAATCTACAAGGTCTCACCTTGTTAAGTTTGTATATTCTTGGTTTTACTACAGCAATTATAGCCGCAATTATTTTACATAAAACATTAAATGTAAAAGGTACTTCTTTCTTTGTTGTTGAAATGCCCGATTATAAACTGCCTTCATTTAAAAATGTATTTATTGATGTTGTTGAAAAAACCAAAGCATTTATTTTCGGTGCAGGAAAAATAATATTATCTATTTCAGTTGTTCTTTGGTTTTTAGCCTCTAATGGACCACAATCATATAAAGATGTAGAAAAAAATATTACAGAAAATGTGGTTCATCAACAACTTTCTCAGCAAAAAATTAATCAAATGATAGCTTCCTCTAAACTAGAGAATTCTTATATCGGCATCATGGGTAAAAGTATTGAGCCTGTTATTAAACCGTTGGGCTATGATTGGAAAATTGGGATTGCATTAATTAGTTCTTTTGCTGCAAGAGAGGTTTTTGTGGGAACTTTAGCAACTATTTATTCAGTTGAAAGTGATGACGAAGATATCACCACAATTAAGCAACGAATGGCCTCTGAAATAAATCCTGATACAGGAACTAGACGATTTAATTTTCCTGTAGGGATGTCTTTACTTGTTTTTTATGCTTTTGCAATGCAATGTATGGCAACGTTAGCCATAGTTAAAAGAGAAACTAAAAGTTGGAAATGGCCACTGATTCAGCTATTCGGAATGGGTACTTTAGCGTATATTTGTTCTTTTATAGTTTATCAAATATTAAGCTAATGCAAGAAGTAATATCGTATGGGATCCTTATAATATCAGTTGTTTTTTTAGTGAGAAAAATGTTCATTAAAAAAACCTCTTCAAGTTGCAATAAAGATTGCAGTTGTTAAAAAAAACTTTTTTTTCTTTTTAGCTGTAAGTATTGTAACCCTTTACTGACAAACAACAAAATAAATATTCATTTTAAATAATAAATAATATATCATGAAAAAAATAATTTTATTAGTAGCCGTATTTGCTCTTACAATAGGTTTCTCAAATCAAGTTATTGCACAGAATTTTAAAGGTTTAGACAAAAGTCCAATGGATATTGCGTCATTTCCTAGTAATTATAGAGTTTCAGAGAAAGTAATTAAGATAATATATAGTAGACCTCAATTAAAAGGGAGATCTCTTGAAAAGCTAGCTCCTCTCGGTAAAAAGTGGAGAACAGGAGCTAACGAAGCAACTGAAGTTACTTTTTACAAGGATGTAATTTTTGGAGGTGCCGCCGTAAAAGCAGGTACGTACACGATGTATGCTGTTCCAGGAAAAGCTACTTGGACTGTAGCGTTAAGTAGTCAGTTAAATGTATGGGGAGTCTATTTCCACAAAGATGAAAATGATGTAGCCAAAGTAACTATTCCTGTTAAACAAACAGAGGAAAATTTGGATGTTTTTTCTATTGCAATTGATGAAGACATGACTATAAACATGGGCTGGGGTACTACTCTAATAAGTATTCCTGTTCAATAAAAAATAATAGTTTAAAATAAAAACCCATCATAATGCTCAACTTATGTTGTCATTATGATGGGTTTTTTTAATTTTCAGCTTATTTAAAGAATACTATTAATTATGAAGGTCTCTCTTATTATGATATAGACTTTATACTTTGCTAGAATAAGTGTAAATTTGACCACTTTTAAGAAGAACCTTTCATGCAATACAATTTCAAAGAAATAGAAGATAAGTGGCAAGATTATTGGGCTAAAAATGAAACTTTTAAAGCTAATAATGCTTCTGATAAACCCAAATATTATGTTTTGGATATGTTTCCTTATCCTTCAGGTGCAGGATTGCATGTAGGTCATCCATTAGGGTATATAGCGTCAGATATTTATGCACGTTATAAGCGCCATAAAGGATTCAATGTATTGCATCCTCAAGGGTATGATTCTTTTGGATTACCAGCAGAACAATATGCTATTCAAACTGGGCAACACCCAGCTAAAACTACAGAAGAAAATATTAAAACATACCGTCGTCAACTAGATCAAATAGGATTTTCATTTGATTGGTCTCGTGAGGTGCGAACTTCAAATCCAGCCTATTACAAATGGACACAATGGATTTTCATTCAACTATTTAATTCTTGGTATAATTTAGATTCCGATAAAGCAGAAGATATTTCCACGTTAATTTCCATTTTTGAAAAAGAGGGAAATATTTCTGTAAATGCATCCTGTGATGACGAGATTCAAGAGTTTACCTCTGTTCAATGGGAAGCATTCTCAAAAAAAGAACAAGAAGAAATAGTATTACAATATAGATTAACATTTTTATCAGATACAGAAGTAAATTGGTGTCCCGAATTAGGAACTGTATTGGCTAACGATGAAATTGTTAATGGAGTTTCAGAGCGTGGAGGTTTTCCTGTAGTCAGAAAAAAAATGACTCAATGGTCTATGCGGATCTCAGCCTATGCACAACGATTATTAGATGGGCTAAAATCTATAGATTGGCCGCAGCCTTTAAAAGATTCTCAAACCAATTGGATTGGTCGTTCTCAAGGAGCAATGGTTTCTTTTAAGATAGACAGTCATGATGAAATAATTGATGTTTTTACAACCAGACCAGATACTATTTTTGGGGTCTCTTTTATGACCTTGGCTCCTGAGCATGATTTGGTTTCTAAAATTACAACAGAAACACAAAAAAATGCAGTTCAAAATTACATAAAAGCTACAGCTAAACGTTCTGAAAGAGAGAGAATGGCAGATGTAAAAACTATTTCAGGAGTTTTTACTGGGGCCTATGCAATTCATCCATTCTCAGGAGAAAAAGTTCAAATTTGGATTGGAGATTATGTTTTAGCAGGTTATGGTACAGGAGCTGTTATGGCAGTTCCGTGTGGAGATCAAAGAGATTATGATTTTGCCAAACACTTTAAAATTCCAATCCCAAATATTTTTGAAGGAGTAGATATTTCTGAGCAAGCCCATACAGATAAAGAAGGAACTATCATTGCTAACTCTGACTTTTTAAGCGGACTATCTTATAAGAAAGCATTAAAATTATCTATTTATGAGCTAGAGAAACAAGAAATTGGCCATGGAAAAGTAAACTACCGTTTACGAGATGCTGTTTTTAGCAGACAACGATATTGGGGAGAGCCTTTTCCGGTTTACTATGTAGATGGAATGCCTCAAATGATTGATGAAATACACTTACCAATTGTGTTGCCTGAAGTTGAAAAATACTTACCTACTGAAGATGGTCAGCCACCCTTAGGAAATGCAGATACATGGGCTTGGGACTCAGTCAACAATAAAGTTGTTAGTAATGGTGAGATAAATAATACAACCGTATGGCCTTTAGAATTAAATACCATGCCAGGTTGGGCAGGAAGTTCATATTATTTTAATCGTTATATGGATCCGCATAATGAGACTGAATTTGCTTCGAAAAAATCGCTGAATTATTGGAAAGAAGTAGACCTATATATTGGAGGGTCTGAACATGCAACAGGGCATTTATTATATGCTCGTTTCTGGCAAAAATTCATGTTTGATAGAGGCTTAGTGCCTGTGGATGAGTTTGCTAAAAAACTGATTAATCAAGGAATGATCTTAGGGACCTCTGCTTTTATTTTTAGAGAGGATGGAACTAACAGATTTTATTCTAAAGGATTATTAGAGGGTAAAATAGGGCAATTGATTCATGTTGATGTTTCTCTTGTAAATACTTCTGATGAATTAGATATTGAAGGGTTTAAAAGTTGGAGAGAAGATTTTAAAGACGCCAAATTTATATATGAGGATAATGGAATTTTTAAAGTTTCTAGAGAAGTAGAGAAGATGTCTAAATCCAAATATAATGTGGTTAATCCAGATAATATTTGCGTAGAATATGGAGCAGATAGCTTGCGTTTATTTGAAATGTTTTTAGGGCCATTAGAACAAGCTAAACCCTGGAAAACATCTGGTATTTCGGGAGTACATTCTTTCTTAAAGAAATTATGGAAGTTGTTTTACAACGGAGAAGAATTATCTATTTCAGATTCAGTAGCAACAGCAGAAGAATTAAAGACATTACATAAAACGATCAAAAAAGTAGAGGAAGATATTGAGAATTTTTCTTTCAATACCTCAGTTTCTACATTTATGATTGCTGTGAATGAGTTAATTACTCAGAAATGTAATAAACGTGCTATTTTAGAACCCTTACTAATTTTAATTTCTCCTTACGCACCTCATATAGCAGAGGAATTATGGGAGAAATTAGGAAATACTGAGTCTATTTCTACAGCTCCTTTTCCAATATTTGAGCCACAATATTTGGTAGAAAGTTCAAAAAATTATCCAGTGTCTTTCAACGGGAAAATGAGATTTACAATGGAGTTACCATTAGATATGACCAAAGATGATATTGAAAAAGTAGTTTTGGCACATCAAAAAACACAAGCTCAATTAGCAGGAAGAGTTCCAAAGAAAATAATTATAGTTCCAGGGAAGATTATCAATATTGTAGGGTAGTAACATGTTACAAATACAATTTTATCAAGCTGTTGTGATTTTTTTACATCAGCTTTTTTTCTGCTCTTACTTTACGTATCTTGTTTGTCAAATATGAATTAATTTTTGGAATGAACTTTGAAGATAAAGCTTACTTATTTTAAAAATATAAATGTTGAAATACTTTAATAACATATCATTAAGAATTAGAATTTTTATTGCTATGATTTTGCTAATCTTTTTAGCAACTGTTCTTATTATTGGCGTTACTATTTATCAGTACAATAAGCAAACTACAGACTATAATGTTAGTAGGTTTGGCAGAAAAGAGGAAAGTTTAAAAAAAGAAATTGATATACAATTATATCAACGATCAAATATTTCTGTAACAACAGAAAACTTACAAGGTGTTTTTCAGAAAGCTATTTATGAGATTGCTTACATTCATAATCTGGAGATAAGCATGTATGATTTGGAGGGTAAGCTTTTAATAACCTCCGAGCCTTTTGGTTTAAAAGACTCAATTCCACCTGATTTATTGCCCTCAAAAGTTTCAAAATTAAAATTGAGTAAACGAGTTAGAGTTTTTGAGATTACAGAGAACAATAATATTAAAATTGAAACTTCATACACCTATATTTTAGACTCAATTTCTAATAGAATAGGGATATTAAAATTAGAGTTCAACCAAGATAACAGCACTCAAGAATATGAGTTAAAAGAATTCTTAACACGTTTAATTCTTGTATACTTTTTTATGTTTTTAATTGCCATCATGTTGGCTTATTTTTTATCTAGCTACATCACAAGATCTATTAAAAGTATCACAGATAAAATGAAACGCACTAGATTAAATGAACGAAATGAGAAAATTGTATTAAGTTCTGCCAGTGCAGAAATTGGAATATTAGTTGAAGGGTACAATAATATGATAGATGAGTTAGAAGAAAGTGCTGTAAAATTAGCCACAAGTGAGCGTGAACAAGCCTGGCGAGAGATGGCAAAACAAGTTGCTCATGAAATAAAAAACCCGCTAACACCAATGAGAC
>Ga0228668_1000357_pt1 | contig 20103 bp, 18 predicted proteins | sample 82DmetaG_FD_182701 | JGI IMG/M metagenome (GOLD analysis project Ga0228668, IMG submission 182701) | Seawater microbial communities from Monterey Bay, California, United States - 82D | ecosystem: Environmental > Aquatic > Marine > Coastal | place: USA: California | collected 2016-10-10
TTCATCTGATAATTGTTGGCGTATAATTGTCTTTGGACTTTCCAATAAGTCTAGTGCTGGCTGTTCATAATTTGCCATGTTTTCAGCAAATAGTGTTGGTTGGGCCTCAGATTTTGCTTTTCTACTTTGTGGAATTGGTTTTTTTGATGGATGTTCTACTACAGATTTCGGATTTGATGGGCGTAATAAAATTGGCTCTTTTCGTTTTGTTTCTAATGGCAGCTCCATAGAAACTTCATTTGCATCATCATAAAAATTTGCATCAGGTGGAATTGGTGCCGTTGGTTCGTCAAAAGTTTCAATATCAACCATTGGTGCATCTCTATTACTTTTGAGGTTTTTTTTGTGAACGGCTTCTTGAATTCTTTTTGTAATACGATCTGGGTTATCTTTATTTGTAGATTCTTTGGAGGTATCTTCTGATAAATCTAGACCTATATTATTTTTTTCATATTTATTATGTTTTGAAAAAGAAGGTATTAGGGATTTTAAGATACTATTCTTTGGAGTATTTAATACTTCAGTGAATTCTTCTTCATTGTCATAAGGTTCATTTTCAATGTCATAATTAGAGTGTATTTGAGTTTTTCTTCGCTGTTCCAACGGTTTTTTATTTTTAGAAAGTGGCATTAGTTTTTTTGAAATTTTCCAAGATAATATAATCGTATACAAAGCACCCTGAAAGCTTCGCTTTAAAATTGATTTAATTTCTTGAAAATTAAAACCTAATGAAAAAAGTCCGATACATATTGAGCTTATTCCTAAAAATAAGGAAACTGATTTTACCCAAATGGCTAAATCAATTGGATTGAAGTCTATTAAAACTTCAAATATTGCATCCCCAGAAAAGCCACCTAAGTTATAACTGTTTGGCCAATTTGCTGGCGGTACATTTGTTGCCATAAAAACAGCTGTAAATGCTAAAAAAATGGGTAAAAATACACCACGTTTTAATATTAGTTGATGCCCGCGATGAAATAATAATCGAAGCCCCCATATAAACATGGCTAAACTACAAGCCCAGGATGCCCATCCGATAGCAAACATTAAAGTCATTGCATATGATGCACCGTAAAAACCCATGAGATTTTGAACATTACCTGAAGTTGAGTTCAAAAAATTTGGATCATTTGGTGTGTAGCTATACAGGGCTGCAGAGGTAATAAATGCACAAAATACAAAAAATAAACCCAATAACTCCATCAAGCGGTTTCGAATTTGAGTTCGTAATTGTGTTTCTAATACTGGCCCACGCGGGCGGGTGCTATTTGCCATACTCATAATGTATATAGATTGTCCTTAATTGTTTGAAGCCCAAGCTTTGTTTCACCAAATGGTGCAACCATTGCTACACGAATGTATTTTTCACCTGGATTCTTATTATCCACATTTCTGCTAAGATATGAACCTGGTAAAACTCTAATCCCTGACTGTTGCCAAAGATTTAGTGTTGCCTGTTCATCATTTTCAACTGGAAGCCACAAAAAAAACCCCGCTTGTGGCGCGTTATAGCCTTTTATATTTTTAAAAATATCATCTGCTATTTGATATTTTTTTTGATACAGCTTACGGTTTTCAACAACGTGATCTTCGTCTGACCAAGCTGCTGCTGCAACTGCTTGAAGAGGTGTTGGATTTGGAGCTCCAGAATAATTACGAAGTTGTTTCATCTCTTTGATGTTTTTTGGCCCACTCGCAGCAAAACCTGATCGCAAACCTGGTAAGTTAGATCGCTTAGATAATGAATGAAAAACTACAAGCCTTTCGGGATCAGCACCAATGTTATGAGCGACTTGTAATGCGCCAACAGGTGCAGAATCACGATATATTTCTGAATAACACTCATCTGCAAAAATTTTAAAATCATGCTTTTCTGCAAGCCTTATTAATTCAATCCAATAATCGTACGAAGCCATAGTCCCTTGTGGATTGGCTGGTGAGCATAAAAATAATATACTAGTCTGGTCTAAAATTTCTTTTGGAAGCTCAGCATAATTAGGCATGAAATTGTTTTCAGCATAGGCTGGGACAAAAATAGGTTCTGCAGATACTGTAGCAGCGCCAACTGCATAAACTTGATAAAATGGATTTGGTATTAATACTTTTGTAGGCTTACCGTTTTTAGTTTCTGGCGACAATGCTATCTGAGCATTAAACAATCCTTCTCGTGTTCCATTCAGTGATAAAATCTCACTTTCAGAATTTACCACTACTCCATATCTTTTATTAATCCATTCTGAGATTGCATTTAATAATTCTGATGAGCCATCATTGCTTGGATAACGATTAAAATCTTGAATATTTTTTAATAAAACTTCTTGTATGAAGCTTGGAAATTCATGCTTTGGTTCTCCAATAGACATATGCAATACGTTACCACCCGCTGGATGACTATCTAGCAGTGCGCGCAAGCGCGGAAACGCATAAGCTGGCAGGTTTGAAAACCGCTCGGGTAAATCCATTATTGCCTCATTTTAACAGGGTCTAACGCCCTTTTTATTTATTATACTTTATTTTTACGGTTAGTCCAAATTAAATATCAAGTTATGTCTTTTTCAATTTTTGATGCAATATTTAATAACTTTAATTCAGAAAATGGCGCGCCCATAATCATAAATCCACAAGAAGGTTGTGAAGTTGGCAGCGTTATTGAACATAGTCCAAGCATATTACCAATTCGCGTATTTCGTAATGCTAATAGATTGGAGCGTTTATAATATGAGCTATCGCTTAATAACTTTGTTTTGTTAGGGGGTAAGATTGGAGATGTTGGCAAAATTATTGCATCAAATTCTTGAGTAAAATTCATCCAATCTGCTCTTATACTATTAATAGAAGACCATGCATTTTTATATTCATTTTGTGTGAAACTTTTACCTGCCATAAAGCGATTTAATATCTCAGGGTACATTTTTTTACCCTCTTTTTCTAATAGCTCTCCCCAAACTTCATATGCTTCGACGGTATAAATAATGCTAGCTAATGACAAAAGTTTTTCAAGTATAGGGAACTTATGTTTTGTAATTGTAATATCTGTTTTGGATATTTTTTCACAGGCATCATCAAAGGCTGTGAGTGGAGCAGTCTCAATATCTTCTTCAGAAATACCCTCAAGTCGCATTAAACGTAAGGATTTTGGTTTTTTAATGGGTGTAGAGTTTTGGTTTTTCAATATTGAATAAATTACTGCTGCATCTTCAACACTTCTACAAAGTGGTCCAATAGTGTCAAATTTTGGACACAGGGGCACTACCCCTTTAAGAGAAATATCCCGACTGGTTGTCTTTAGACCAACTAAATCGTTCCAAGCAGCTGGAACCCTAACTGATCCACCTGTGTCAGATCCTATGCCAATTGATGCTAAGTTAAATGCAACTGATCCTGCGGCTCCAGAAGACGAACCACCAGAAACTGCGTCTAAGTTATTTACACATGGCGTTGTTTTAGTCATGGGATTTAAACCTAATCCCGAAAATGCTAATTCTGACATATGGGTTTTGCCTAAACACACTAACCCTGCTTGAGTAGCATTATCTAATACAACAGCATCCGATTCTGGTATTCTTCCAGACAACAACATGGATCCAGCTTCGGTATTAATACCCTTGCTATCGAATAAATCTTTCCATGATATGGGCACGCCGTCTAATAAGCTTAAACGCTTATTTATTTTAGCTCTAATTTCTGCAGCGCTTGCTTCCTTTAAGGCTCTTTCTGACGATATACGTGTATATATATCATTATTTAATGGGTGATTTTTTATGGCTTCTAGATAGGTTTTTACCAATGCTACTGGAGAAATAGACCCATTATCAATTCCGCGACCTAACTCACAAGCAGTCATTTTTAACCATAATTGAGTCATTATCTCCTCCTATTTATTTTATACTAGCGACGGTTTGAAGCGTGGACAATCCGGTTAATTCATAGATAATAAAAATATGAATAATGAAACAGACATTGTAATTGTTGGTGGTGGGTTGATTGGTAGTGCAATGGCTATTGCTTTGTCCAGTATAGGCTTTGATATAACTGTTGTTGACAAACAATCTAATAAGTTAACAAAACCACAAAACTTTGACGGAAGAGCATACGCTTTATCCCATGCATCTACTCGTATGCTAAAGGTACTTGGAATATGGAATTATTTTAAAGAAAATGCGCAACCAATTCTAGATATAAAAGTTAGTGATGGGCGAGTTGGTGACGGTGTTTCTGACTGGTTTTTACATTTTGATCACCAAGAACTTGAAGAAGGTCCAATGGGTCATTTAATTGAAGATCGCTATATTCGAGAAGCACTAAAAACTGACATAGAAATGTCAAAACAGATTAATTATATTTATAATACCGAAGTTATTTCACAAACTGTCAAGGATACAGGCGTGAGCTTGAATCTGTCAGATGGCCAGGTTTTAAGGGCACAATTATTAGTTGGATGTGACGGACGAAATTCAAAAATAGCGCAGTTATCTAATATTTCCCATGTTGGTTGGAGCTATAACCAAACAGCATTGGTCTGCGCACTATCCCATGAAAAACAACATTTTGGTGTTGCTCATCAATTCTTTAATCCTTCAGGACCTTTAGCAATCTTGCCTCTAAAAGGTAATAAATCTTCTATAGTTTGGACAGAAACGAAAGATAGAGCTAAGAGCATAAATGATATGAGTGATGAGGATTATCTAAACGCCCTTTCACCGGTCATAGGTAGTTTTTTGGGATGTATAAACTTAGTTGGGGATAGATTTAGTTATCCTCTAGGCTTGTCCTTAGCGGATAGTTTTATTGCTAAGCGAACCGTACTTGTTGGTGATTCTGCTCACGGAATTCACCCTTTGGCAGGCCAAGGGTTAAATCTTGGTTTAAAAGATATTGCAGCTTTAACAGAAGTTTTAGCACTCGCTAAACGGCGAGGAGAAAACTTCTCCTCAAAGCAAGTTCTAGAGCGGTATCAGAAATGGCGACGTTTTGATACGTCTGTAATGGCTGTTGCAACGGATAGCATTAATAAAATATTTTCTAATGATAATATAATTTTACGTTCAATGAGAGATATTGGACTGGGAAGTGTAAATGCCACACCACAACTTCGCAGAAGTTTTATGCGTCATGCAGCCGGCCTTTCAGGAGATTTACCAAAGCTTTTGCAAGGCCAGATTATTTAATCAATTTTCCTAGCTTCATCTGGCAGCATAACTGGTATTCCATTTCGAATGGGGTAAGCTAATTTCGCACTTTTTGATATAAGTTCTTGTGTCTCAGAATTATATGTAAGGGATCCAAATGTAATAGGGCAAACTAATATTTCTAACATTTTTGGATCAATTTGGATCATTGTATTTTATCCATAGTGCTACTTTCGTCTCGTAGAGCAAATTCCATCAGCGTTACTAAAGTTTCTCGCCTCGTAATAAGAGATGGTGCTTCTAAAAGCGCTTGTTTTTCTTCTGGTTCAAATGGGCATAACATTGCTAAAGAATTTATTAAAAGCATATCATCTGCGTCTTTCAAGCCATCCCAATCTGTAGAAAGTTCCATTATTTGAAAATAGCGCTCTAAGACGTTAAAGAATTTTTCTCTATTAATATTTTGATTTTCATTTGGAGGATTTAAATCTCCGTCAAAACTATTCCAATTAATATTGGCAGTTGGATATGAAAGAAATCCATCGATTAAACTTGTAACTCTAAATCTACATATACCAGTAAGTGTAACCATATATCTTCCATCACCAGTTTCAGAGAAAGAAGTTAACCGACCTGCGCAACCAATTTTATGGACACGTAAATCACCATTTTTTGGGTTAGGAGATAATGGTTGAACCATTCCAATTAATCTATGTTCTGATTTCATAGTATCATCTAACAATGATAAATATTTTGGCTCAAATATATTTAATGGTAGGCGCGAATGAGGTAACAGCAATGCGTTACTTAGGGGAAACAATGGTATAGTTTCTGGGAGTGAATTTAATTTATACATAGACCATACTTAGATCAAATACTGCATCAGGCAAATAACATTGACGCAAGTTGACGTCGCCCACTCAATGAAATGGGATTTTCACTACCTAATATATCAAAAAATTTAAATAATTGCTGCCTTGCCGCATCATCATTCCATTCTTGATCGTCTCTAAAAATTGTTAATAATTCCTGAATTGCTTCACTTGTATCTCCTTTGGTAAAAAGAGCTAAAGCAAGATCAAAGCGTGTTTGATGATTATTTTCATCATTGATTAAAGTTGAACGTAAATCATTAATCTCACCAACGCCTTCTGCTTGATTGGAAAGATCAATTTGTGCCTGTAATGCAAGTATTTCAGATTTATTTTTTAATGCATCAGGTATCTCTTCTAGCATTGTTTTTGCATCATTAATTTTTTTAGCACCCATTTTTGCATTGAATAATCCAACAAATGCGAGTGCACTTTCTGGATCTTCTTCTAATATAGCTTCAAATGTTTCAGCTGCATCATTAAATTCTTCTGCATTTAACATTTCATTAGCAACAGCTATTGCTTCTGATAGATCCCCATCATTATTTGTTGCTTTTTCTAAAAGCTTTTCTATAAAACTTTTCAACTCAGAAGGCGCCTTTGCGCCCATAAATCCATCTATAGGTTGACCGTCAACAAAGGCAAAAACAGCCGGAATAGATTGTATACGCATTTGACTAGCTAAGTTTTGATTTTGATCAATATCAATTTTAACCATTTTTATTTTACCATTGGTTGCTTTGACCTCTGCTTCCAGAGCAGGCCCCAGTGTTTTACAAGGTCCACACCATGGCGCCCAGAAATCGACGACAACAGGTGAGGTTTTTGACGCTTCTATAACATCATCCATGAAAGTTTCTTCATTTACATCTTTTACATGGATTTCTTGAATATTTGGTTGGTTAAGCTCTAGCATGAATCACCTTTTCAATTTTGCACCTGATTAATCACTATGTGAAGATCAAGCAATACTACAGATCAAAACTTGCAAAGACTGGCGCATGATCACTTGGCTTGTCCCAGCCCCTTGTTTCTCGTAAAATACGGCTATCATAGCCATATTTTGCAATATCGCTAGTTGCCCAAATATGATCTAATCGCCTTCCTTTATCAGCTTTATCCCAATCACGAGCGCGATATGACCACCATGAATATAATAACCCTAATGGAATACTTTTGCGTGTAATATCTATCCAGTTTGCAGATGATTTTACTAAATTAAGCGCTTCAATTTCTTGTGGTGTATGACTTACTATTTTTAAAAGCTTTTTATGATCCCAAACATCTTCTTTTTGTGGGGCAATATTTAAGTCACCAACTAAAATAGACTTTTTAGGTTTGTTAGCTTCAAAATATTTTGCCATTTCATTTAAGTAATCTAATTTTTGGCCAAATTTTTCATTTTTGCTTCTATCAGGAACATCCCCACCAGCAGGAACATAAAAATTATGAATATTTAGTCTGCTATCAACGTTTACTGCAATGTGTCTTGCATGACCAAGGGCTGCAAAATCTTTTCGACCTATTTCTTGAAGGGGCAGTTTAGACAGTACGGCAACTCCGTTATATCCCTTTTGACCATTCGCAATTAGATAATTATACCCTAGGTTAGAAAATTTTTCTGTAGGAATTTTATCTACAGGGCTCTTACATTCTTGTAAGCATAAAACGTCTGGTGACTCCTGAGATAGCAATCTGCACACGCTATCCTCACGCAGGCGTATTGAATTGATATTCCAAGTACATACTTTTATGGGCATATTATTTCTTTCAAGCTATTGTTGATTACCTATGAGCATAATTTGTATCCACCAGGTTCTGTAATTAAGAAACAAGCATTAGATGGATCATCTTCAATTTTTTGACGTAATCTATATATATGTGTTTCTAAGGTATGAGTAGTTACTTTCGAATTGTATCCCCACACTTCATGTAAAAGAGTTTCACGGCTAATTATATTTCCTAAGTTTTTGTATAAAAACTTTAAAATATAATTTTCTTTTTCTGTTAACCGAATGGATCTACTTTCATTTGATTCTAATAACTTAGAGTTTGGTTTAAAGACATAATTTCCAATATTATATTGAGTATCTTCGGATTTTTTAAATTTATGTAATTGTGTTTCTATTGATTTTAATAACACCGGGTACCTAAATGGTTTGATGATATATTCCTCAGCTTCATGATTTTGATCATCTGGAATATTTAAATTAATATTATGGTTAATAAGTATGATTATTGGTTTTTTGTAGGCGGCTGATCGTAAATTTTTGGGATGATTATATCTGTTTAATTCTGAGGAGTGTGAATTGATAATGACAAGGTCACAAAAATTATTATTGATTTGATCTAATGCATCAGTTTCACTTTCTAATTCTATTATTTGATATTTTTCACCTAAAGATAATTGGAAAACTAATGCTTCACCTAGATCTTTATCATTATTTATTAGAAGTATTTTTTTAGACGGGCTCACGAAGAAATTCCATAATTTTTTATATAATATGTCTTTTTTAGTTTAGAACAATATTTAGGATCTTTTAATCTTTAATATTTATTAATAAGTTAGATATTTAATATTCTGATTTGTAATTATATACATAGAATTATATTTAAAGCTAATAAGGGCTTGTAAATGTCAATTGAACTTACAGCATCAGAAAAAATTGCACGAATTCGATCAGACCTTCGTATGGGTGTGGCTGTTGGATTTCTATCTGGCCAAGAGAAATGGCTGGTTGCATCTGCTGAAGCAATTACCATTAGTCGATTTAATGGAATGCGAGAATTAGGTTCTATTGAGTTAACAATAACAGATTGGAGAGCACAAACCTTATCCACTTGGGCAACAGATGGTGATATTGCACGATTGGCAGTGCCTGATGGTAAAGGGTTGGAATGGATACAAGCCGTTTGTGATCCTAGTAATGATTTTAATGTACCACTCAAAGGACATTTTACTCCTATATTTGGCGGAAAATCTGACATTCCTCGCGCTGCATTGGCAATCTGCAAGATGGCACATTTAATACCATCTATAATAGCAGTTAACGTAACCAATCAAGATATTAAGGGATTTGATTTTATTGATATAGAGCAGGTATCATCAAACATATTTAACCCTTCAGGTCAATTGGTAGAGGTTTCAGCTGCGAATGTTCCCCTTCAAGTATCAAAAGCCAGTCGTGTTCATGTTTTTCGCCCACAAGATGGTGGTGAAGAGCATTATGCAATTGAAATTGGAAACCCTGATCGTGAAAATCCTGTCCTTTCAAGACTTCATTCAGCATGCTTTACTGGAGACTTAATTGGATCTTTAAAATGTGATTGTGGACATCAATTACGTGCAGCTCTCGACGCAATATCATCTGATGGATCAGGGGTATTATTATATATGAACCAAGAAGGGCGTGGAATTGGTCTTGCAAATAAAATGCGTGCTTATGCGTTACAAAACCAAGGATTTGACACTGTTGAAGCAAACCATAGGTTAGGTTTTGAAGATGATGAGCGAAATTTTAAGTTAGGGGCTGAGATATTACGCTTAATGGGTTTTGAGTCAGTCCGCCTCATGACAAATAACCCAGCCAAAGTAGCTTCTATGGAAGCCGTAGGAATAACTGTTTCTGAACGTGTAGCTCTTAAAGTTGGAATTAATCCATTAAATGAAATGTATTTAGAAACCAAAGCAAAAAAAAGTGGGCATCTTTTATGACTCCTCGCTTTCATGATTTAGTTGTTAATTATTGGGGTGCTCGGTTCATGGGGCGTGTATTGCCAGTGGCTATTGGCCGAAATGGGATAGCTGAAAAAGTTAGAGAAGGTGATGGGGTTACACCAATAGGTAGATTTTCTATTACAAGTATTGGGTATCGGATTGAGCGTGTAGCTTTTGTTGCTAATAATATTCAACAATATCCAGTTGGTTTAAATGATTTGTGGTCTGATGATCCAAAAGATCCGAAATATAACCATAAAATAAGAGCGTATAACTATCCATTTAGCCATGAAAAGCTTCGCCGACCGGATGGCTTATATGATGCTTTTGGTGTTTTGGATTACAATTGGCCAGATGCTAGGATTGGCAAGGGAAGTGCGATTTTTATTCATGCTTGGCGGAAGCCGCGCCACCCTACAGAGGGATGTATTGCGTTTGATCCACTTGATCTTTTTAAAATATTTACAAACTGGAAATTAGACAGCCGAGTTATTATAACGGCTTAATCAAGTTGAAGTTAAGAATAATCACGAGCTCCAAAAATAGCAGATCCAATTCGAATGTGCGTCGCACCCAATGCAATAGCGCTTTCGAAGTCATTACTCATCCCCATAGATAATCCAGTGATGCCGTTCCTTAATGCAATTTTTCGCAATAATGCAAAATGAAGTGCAGGTTCTTCATTAATTGGTGGAATAACCATCAAACCTTTAATTGGTAAATCCAAAGCCAAACAGTCATAAATAAACTGATCTGCATTTGCGGGTATTACGCCTGCTTTTTGTTCTTCTTCACCTGTATTTATTTGTATAAATATCTCAGGAGATTTTCCCTGCAATTGGATTTCAGCAGCAAGTTTATTTGCAAGTTTTAAGCGATCAAGAGTATGAATAGCATCAAATAGTCCGATGGCTTGTTTGACTTTGTTTGTTTGCAAGGGGCCAATTAAATGAACTGCTGCATTAGGAAAGCTTTCACGAAATACTGGCCATTTTTGTTGTGTCTCTTGGACTTTATTTTCTCCAAATATGCGATGACCTTGGCATAGAACGTTAAGTACGCGCTCATTTGGCTGAACTTTAGATACGGCTAATAATTGTGTGCTTCCTATATTTCTGCCAGCAGCTTTTTCAGCAGTGGCTATACGAGATGTGATTTCTGAAAGCGACATTATTCTATTGCCTTAAATAGGGGTTGCAAATCTTGTTCATAACGCTCCCATGCTTTAACTGATGATTTATAAATAGGTTGACGTACTTGTAAAATACTCAGTGTTTTAACTTGGCGTCCAGATTTATAGAACTCAAGACATTTATCCTCCCAATCCAAATTACAGTATTTAATTAACTGTTGTGCTTGAGTTTCTGGGTCATTAATTAGATCTTCGTAATTGATCTCCATAAAACCTTTAGGCATTTTATTGCGCCAAAAATCCATAATTCGTAAAAACTGTTTATAATATGTACCAAGATTTTCTAAGTTATAGGCATATAAATGTGTATTATCTGCGAACCTATTTCGATAAATTGACAATAAATTATCACGAGGATCACGACGTACAATGATGAATTTACAATTTGGCATTGCAGCTTTTAGAAGCCCCATACGCTTATAGGTCATGATTGATTTATCTGTAATATGTGATGTTCCTGGGTAGTGATGTGTCAAATATGTCCATATGTCGGAGCCAATCTTTTCTAAATGTTTAGGTTGAACTTTTGATAATGGAATGAGTCTCTTTTCTTCTGTCCCAATTGCGCGGGAAATCGCTATATTTGTGTACCCAATTTCACCAGCACCTGTTACAGAACTGTGCGAAGATATAATTTGTTCAACTAATGTTGTACCTGAGCGGGGCATCCCGCAAATAAAAATAGGATGTGCATTATTATATCCCATACCAGTATAATTATTTAATTTAAAATCTTTAAAATATTTGATAGTTTCATCATTTTCATTGACAGCTGTGTTTACATCATACGGAAAATTATAATTCATGCTGTCATTAGCACTCTTTAAAAATGGAAAAACTCTATCAAATTGTTTTGAGTCCTCTAAAGCCTTGGTAATTGCAAACCCAAGATTAATCTTGTCACTTTTGGCAATAGATTTTTTTTCAAACAGAGCAATCATTTTCTCAATGACAGGATCAGTGCTCTCAATTTTCTTTGAGCTCACATAAAACGTTAGAAAATCTATATTATTGGGCTCTATAGAAATTGCTTTATCTATTTGTTCGAGTGTTTTATTGAAATCCCCAATTTCACGATAAACATTAGCTTTTAATTTAAATATAAGAGCATTATCTGGTTCAATTTCTTGGGCTAAATTATAATACTTTAGGGCAGTATTAGATTGGGCTGCGTTATAAAATATATCGCCAACTTTTATATATAATTCTGCGGACTTTTGTTCTCGTTTAAATGCAGTTTCGTAGTATTTTTCTGAATCTTTATAATATCCTGTACGAACAGATAGCTCACCTAATAACATGTATAGATTAACACCCTTTAAGTTTAGAACTAGGGCTTTTTTCAAAAGATTCTGTGCGTCAGACATTTGCATATTAAATGACATAGCATTTGCTAGGTTGTAGATGCCTGATGACGCCTTTGGCGCTATAACTACAGCAGATTTAAAATATGAAATTGCGGCTGTATAATTTTTTTCCTTCAACTCTAGTTTACCTAGATTATTAACTGCATTAAAAAATGTTGGATCTAGTTTTATTGCAATGTTAAAATATTCACGCGCTTCATCGAAATGCCCTAGTCCCATGTATGTGCGAGCGAGCAGCTCGGAAACAATAGGACTATTAGAATTTTGAACATACAAAGCTTTGGCTAATACGTTTGCCTTTTCGTAATCATGACTTAATATCGAAGATTGAATACTGTTTAAAGCGGATTTATTTAAGTTTCCAATTGATACAGAAGATCCATCTGCCTTACTTAGTAATCTATTTTGGAAAACAACAGATGTGTGTTTATCAATATCTGTTTTTTTAAGTATTTTAATTGCTTTTTTAATTGTACCTAGATCGATATTACAAAGTAAACTTGGTATATATTGTTCCCAAATTGCAATTTCATTTGGTTTTAACTTAATAGCTATATTAAAATGAAAAACTGATTTTGAAAATTTGTTTGCTGCATAAAATATTCTTCCAACCTGAAAGTGCACCTCTGCAATGTTGGGTTTAATTTCTAATATTTGACTGTAAATTGCTAGTGCAAGCTCGTTTTGTCCTTTAGTTTGAAGGGAAATTGCCCGCTTATATTCTGCAGCAATTTGAGTAATAGAGAGAGGTAGCATCACGGTCCTTTAATAAATAAAAACGTTTTCAGTTAGGAGAATAACCCTGAAACTTTTATATCTTCTTTTCAAGAGATAAAAAGCAAAAGAGCGGGCACATAGGCCCGCTCTTTAAATACCAATGTATTATTAAGTCAGATTAGAATGACAAGCCAAGACCAACTGAAAATGTGCTTACACTAGCTGTTGCGCCTTTTGCTTTACCGTTACCATAACCAATCATTACAGTAGCACCGCCACCAAGGCCGTAGTTTGCAGCAACACCCATACCGTCAGCTTTTGTACCGTTATCATAGTCGTAGCTACCCATGTTAGCGTGTAGGGCTACACCATTATAATCGTAATTAACACCAAGACCTGTGTGCTCATATGATAAAGCAGTCGTACCCATTTCTGCTTCTGAATAATTACCAGTGATAGTTAAACCACCAACAGTAGTCTTAGCTGATACTGCTGTAATGTTTTGTGTATTATTAGACTGGTAAGCAGCACTTAAAGCAACTGTACCCACAGTAGTTGTAACACCATAACCCATTACGTCATTTGCAACAGCTACATCAGATTGACCGAGAGATGCTGATATTCCGAAGCCGTTTAATGTAGTGTCATAACGTAAAATGTCATTAGCATCTAAACCAGCGCCGCCATTATAACCAGAGTGTGCTGTGTGATCATCAGCAATAGCTGTTAAAGAAGCAACTTCTGCATTTGCTTTGTCCAATGCGCCGTCTGTGTCACCCATTGTCAATGTGCCAAAAGCACCTGAAACGTGAATTGCTTGTGATCCACCAGTTGAATTAATACCAGATGAAACTTCGTCTAGGTCGATTGAAGCACCGAATGTTAAACCGTTGTCTGAAGCGCCTGACAATTTGAACGTAACGTCCATGTCTGAGTGCATTTGCACACCAACAGCGTCACCAAGATCAGCCATGCCCATTTCAGCATAACCAGTGATTGCAATATCAGCAGCAGCTATTCCAGCTGTTGCAACTAATGCTGTAGAAGCAATAAGTAGTTTTTTCATTTTTAAATTCCTTGTCTATGTACTCATATTTAGGACCTCTGCTGGAGAATCCAGTGAGATATACAATCTTTTTGATGATTTCATCGTGATTGGTCAAGAATCTCAAAGTTTTTTTAGTATAGATTATTATGACTGGTGCAAACTTGTCACACCATTAGGCATGAACATATTTGGACAGACAAGTGGATCTAGTGTAATAAAATACTAACTTGAGAAGACTTAACATGAGTGATAGTTACATCATTGATAATGAATCTTTGGAAAAAAAATGAACTATCTATTTAAATGTAAGTCCCTGATGTTAACCTGCATTATTCTACAAGCATGTGGTACAGCAGACAAAACTAATAAAGACAAAAATAGTGAGGAAAAGGCCACTATATCCACAAAAGATCAAACAAAGAAAAAAGGCATAGTGTTGATTGATGATAACGGTAAGCTTGGTGATCTCTTTAAAGAAGGTAGTAACGATGAAATAGGGTCTGTAAATAAATATTTATGGCAAGCTTCAATTGAGGTACTTAATTTTCTCCCTATAAATTCGGCCGATCCGTTTTCTGGAATAATTATGTTTGGAAAAGGCAAAGCCCCAGGATCCTCACAATTTTATGATGCCACAATATATATAAGTGATCCTGCTCTTGATGCGCGTTCCCTAAATGTAACAGTACGATCGTCAAATGGTATTATCAGTTCAGCAGCAAAGCGTGAAATTGAAAGCGCGATATTAAGTAGAGCACGTCAATTGCGATTAAAAGAATTAAATTTGTAACTAATATGAATATTTATATATTTGTTACTCGCCGGGCATCGTTCCGGCGTTCCACGTTTAAAGGTAAATAAATAATGCGTTATAATGCAAAGGTAACTGAGCCAAAATGGCAATCTGCCTGGGATTCTTCAGAAAGTTTTAAAGCTACCCCTGATGACCGTGAAAAATATTATGTTTTGGAAATGTTCCCTTATCCATCGGGTCGTATTCATATGGGACACGTGCGAAATTATACAATGGGTGATGTTGTAGCTCGGTATAAATCTGCGGTAGGATTTAACGTATTACATCCCATGGGATGGGATGCATTTGGTATGCCGGCTGAAAATGCAGCAATGGAGAAAAATGTCCATCCCGGTGATTGGACATATCAGAATATCGCAGACATGCGTGCTCAACTAAAGCCAATGGGTTTATCAATTGATTGGTCACGTGAATTTGCAACATGTGACCCTGAATATTATGGCCAACAGCAATCTATGTTTATTGATATGATGTCTGAGGGTTTAGTATATCGTAAAAATGCTGTCGTGAATTGGGATCCTGTTGATATGACAGTTCTAGCAAATGAGCAGGTTGAAAACGGTAAGGGTTGGAGATCAGGCGCTTTAGTTGAGCGTAAAGAATTAACGCAATGGTTTTTTAAGATATCTGAATATTCTGACGAATTACTAAGTGCATTGGATGGTCTGGAAAATTGGCCAGAAAAAGTACGCACTATGCAGAAAAACTGGATTGGAAAATCACAAGGTTTGCAATTTAATTTCAAAACTAGTGGTGCACCAAAAGGTTTTGAAAAATTAGAAGTATATACAACACGACCTGACACATTATTCGGTGCTTCATTTGCTGCAATATCTTGTGATCACCCGCTGGCAAAGGAGTTGGAAAAGAATGATGCTGATATTGCTAATTTCAACTTAGAATGTAGGCAAATAGGTACTACGCAAGAAGCTTTAGAAACTGCAGAAAAAAAGGGGTATAATACTGGTATTTCTGTAACCCACCCTTTTAATGATGCATGGGAAATGCCTGTTTACATAGCTAACTTTATACTTATGGGGTACGGAACGGGTGCAATATTTGGTTGTCCAGCACATGATCAGCGAGATTTAGATTTTGCTAGAAAGTATGATTTAATTGTAACTCCTGTAGTGTGCCCAACAGATCAAAACCCAGATACATTTTCTATTAAAGAAGAGGCATATACTGGTGTTGGTAATTTAATTAATTCGCGGTTTTTAGACGGTTTGACAATCGAAGAAGGCAAATCTGAAGTTATTAGACGTATTTCAGAAAAAGGAATGGGTAAAGCAACTACGAATTACCGCCTGAGAGATTGGGGTGTGTCTCGACAAAGATATTGGGGTTGCCCTATTCCTGTGATTCATTGTGAACAATGTGGAGTGGTTGCTGAAAAAAAAGAAAATCTTCCAATAACACTCCCAAAAGATGTAATATTTGATAAACCCGGAAATCCTTTAGATAGACACCAGGAGTGGCGTAATTGTAAATGCCCATCATGTGGTTCTGCTGCCCTTCGAGAGACAGATACTATGGATACTTTTGTTGATTCATCATGGTATTATGCAAGATTTACAGCGCCTGAAGCAAATACACCAACCAGCGAAAAAGAAGCGAATTATTGGATGAATGTTGACCAATACATTGGTGGTGTTGAACATGCAATTTTACATCTTTTATATTCAAGGTTTTTCGCACGGGCTATGAATGCAACTGGACATTTACCAATAAAGGCAATTGAACCATTTAATGCATTGTTTACGCAGGGAATGGTATGTCATGCAACATATCAAGATCCAGATGGAAAATGGCTCAATCCAGATGATATTAGGCAATCTGAAAATGGAGAATACATTACTTTTGATGGCCAAAAGGTAACAGTTGGTCAGTCCATTAAAATGTCAAAATCTAAAAAGAATGTAGTCGATCCTGATGATATAATTGATCAGTATGGTGCTGATACTGCTCGTTGGTTTGTTATGTCTGACAGCCCTCCGGAAAGAGATGTGGAGTGGACAGCATCTGGAGTAGAAGCAGCTTGGAAGCACCTGCAGCGAGTTTGGCGGCTAACTGTTGAAATAACAGAAGATCAAACAACGGACACTTCAAAAGATGTTGAATTAGATAAAGCAAGAAACATTGCAATCGATGCAGTAACAAATGGTGTTGAGGGATTTGCATTTAACAAATCAATTGCAGCACTTTATCAATTCACCAATACCATTGCAAAATCGCATGCAAGTAAAGCTGCAAAAGTTAACGCGATGTTAACAATGGCCCAATTAATGCAACCTATGACACCGCATTTAGCTGAAGAAATTTGGTCTACACTTGGTGGTGAGGGGTTGGTAACGGATGCAATGTGGCCAACTTTAGATCTTTCAATGCTTATAAATGATACTATTATTTTACCTATTCAGGTAAATGGTAAGCGACGAGATGAAATTGAAGTTAATATTGACTCTGCTAAAGATGAAATTGAAAAAATTGTTCTTGAAAGACCATCAATTTTGCGCATCTTAGATGGAAGTACTCCAAAAAAGATAATTGTTGTACCTGGAAAGATAGTGAATGTTGTTATTTAATAGAAGGTGGTTTTTGTTAGGTTTTTTGCCCCTCATGGCATGTGGCTTTGAGCCTGTTTATGGTACTGACACGCCAGCTAATAGGATTATGGGTAAAATTGATGTTGAAGTTTCGAATGGTAGAAATGCATTTGAATTGCGTGATCGTTTAATAGAACGATTAGGTACATCGGAAGGTAACCCTAAATACCTATTAAAATATACATTTAATATTGAATCTAAAAATTTAACTATATCAAAAGATAATGACGTAACGCGCTACACTCTCCAAGGTGATACAACTTTTGAACTAGCAGATACGATATCAAAAAAAGTAATCTACACAAATACCATAGTTTCAAATACAGCTTACAGTGCGACTGCAGGCACTTACCCAACTGCTGTTGCAGAGAGAGATGCAAACGTGAGGCTTTCGCGGGACATGGCAGACAAGATTGTTACTCTTTTGTTAATAACTACTGAGGATTGGCTAGAATGAAATTAGCTGGGGATAAAGCAAATAATTACTTTTCTAACCCTGATGTTAATCAAACTGCGATACTTATTTATGGTTCTGATAATATGCGAGTTGCCTTACGAAGGCAAGAACTACTCAAATCACTTGTTGGAGAGAATGCTGAAGAGGAAATGCGTTTAACACGTATTTCAGGATCTGATTTAAAAAAAGATCCTGCACTTTTATTAGATGGACTAAAAGCAAGTGGATTTTTTCCAGGTTCACGCGTTGTGTTTGTTGAGGGCGCTACTGATGCAACAGCAACAATCATTGATGTTGCAATACAGGAATGGCAAAAAGAGGATGCAATTTTAGTTTTAACATCAGGTCAATTAAACGCGCGATCAAAATTACGAAAAATAATTGAAAATAACATTAACTCAGTGGCTATTGGTATTTATAATGATCCTCCTAATGAAAAAGAAATCATTTCTATTGCCTCGAAATATAACCTGAATGATTTTGAAAATGACGCAAAAAAAGATTTAATTGCACTGGGAAGAAGTCTTGATCCAGGCGATTTTCAGCAAACTTGTGAGAAATTAAGTTTATATAAATATAAAGATGCCAGCGCAATAACCTCTACTGATATAAATTTATGTGCGCCAGTTACTATTGATGCAGCATTAGATGAGGCAATACATATTATTGCAGATGCTAGGTCTGATGAGGTCGGCCCTTTGCTTAGTAAGCTTTTTGGCCAGGGTATGAATCCCACCACTATGTGTATTGCTGTAACACGCCATTTTAGAAACTTACACTTTGCAGCTTCACACCCTTCAGGTCCTGATACTGCATTATCTAGAGCAAAACCACCTGTTTTTGGTCTTCGTAAAGAGCGTATGGTACGCCAAGTTAGACTGTGGGGTGGCACGCGATTAGAAAAAGCTTTGGGTGTCTTAACAGATACAGATTTATCATTAAGATCATCATCTAAAGCGCCTGCTCATGCTATGCTTGAAAGGGCATTTATAAGAATATCTATGATGCGGCCAAAATAAGGATTGCCTATGTATAAAGTTATTGGAAAGACAAACACACGGGCAATGCGAGTTTTGTGGGCAATGCATGAAATTGGATTAGAGTTTGATCATATAAAAGCAGCTGCACAATCAGTAGAGGCACAAAAAGCAAATATTTCAGGTAAAGTACCTAGTTTAATATTAAATGACATAACAATAACTGATTCTACTGCAATAATTACATATTTAGCTGATAAATATGCGCAATTAACCTATCCTGCAGGAACTATTGAACGCGCCCAACAAGATAGTTTCACGCAATTTATTCTTGATGAATTAGATTCAATTTTATGGGCCGCTGCAAGACATAGCTTCGTTTTACCAAAAGAGTTTAGGGTAAGTGAGCTAAAAGATACATTGCGTTGGGAATTTACAAAATCTTTAAAAATTTTAGAATCTCGAATGGATAATGGACCAAATTTAATGGGAGAGAAATTTACAATTCCTGATATTATATTGACGCATATTGGTGGATGGGCACGTGTTGCAAAATTTGATATATCTGATGGTATATTGAAGGATTATTTTCGACGCCAAATTAAGCGCCCTGCATATATTTCAGCAATAAACCTTTAATTTTTAATGATCATGATTGTTTTCTAATATAATTTGCGGCCCCTTGCCCTGCCCACACTCCCGTAGCTAGACATGCCGTTATAAGGTAGCCACCTGTTGGAGCCTCCCAATCCAACATTTCGCCAGCACAAAAAATACCAGGCTTTGATTTTAGCATCAAATTATAATCAAGAGCATTCTTAGGCACACCACCTGCAGTAGATATTGCTTCATCAATGGGACAGGGCCCATCATGCGGTATTAGAAGATTTTTAGAAATTATAGAAATATCTTGCTTAGAAATATTTTGCGAAAATTCATTAAATAATGCTGTTTTTTCTTTATTCAAGCGTAATACTTTACGAATGAAAGTACTCTTACTTGCTTTTTTTGGTAAAAGTTTTTCTCTTTCATTTAAAGCCTTGATATTTGTATCTGGGAGTAAATCTATCAATAATCTATGCCCATCTCTCATAAATTTACTTGCTGCATAAATGCCACTGCCTTCAATGCCCTTCTTTGAAATTATAAACTCACCAATTGCGGAAAATTCTCCTGAAGATATGCGAACTGACTTTATAGGTTTTC
>Ga0228668_1000366_pt1 | contig 19914 bp, 20 predicted proteins | sample 82DmetaG_FD_182701 | JGI IMG/M metagenome (GOLD analysis project Ga0228668, IMG submission 182701) | Seawater microbial communities from Monterey Bay, California, United States - 82D | ecosystem: Environmental > Aquatic > Marine > Coastal | place: USA: California | collected 2016-10-10
ATCACTCATACGCATTTTTCTAAAAGGGTTTAATTTATCATAGCGATCTTTATAACTCATATTATAATTATTTTCAATACCTGCTTTATAATAACATATACAGGCTGGAACTCCGCCTCTTGTATTAGAAGCATTTTCTATAAATAACATGTCAAATCCAAGTCTTTTTAAATGTTTAATCATGTATGATGTTATTGGTTTACATAATCCTTGTCCTTGAAAATCTGATTTAACATCTACATTAGATATATATAAATTCATTTTAGGAAACATAATTTGTTTATCTCTAAAATATTCCTCTGGTTCAGTATCTTTAAGTGTTTGGCAATTAATCTTAGCTACAATCTCATTATCAACTAGTGCTATAGCAAAAAATTCTTCATTTACTATATTAGTAATATTCCAAATAACTCTGGGTTGATTTACAAGTTTTACCATTATATCTAGTTTTGATAAATGTGTTTTAATAAAATCTTTAGTTAATTCGGTGTCAGTAGGAAAACTATTATTAATCATAAATTTATCTTTATGAGATTTAAAAAAAAAATAGCTATGATTTTCTTCTTTTAGAGTTATTTTAGAATTAAGTGCTGTAGGCTTAAGAACAGCCGATTGCTTTAATCTATATTGATTTCCATGAGTATCAACTAAGTAGTGTTTCTCTACAAATCTATCTATTTGATTAATAGGAGTATCTTTTATCAATCTCAAATAATGTGGATTATACAAATCTTTTTGTAATGAATTAAAAAAAAGAAATGTTACTTTTTTCCCTCTGACAATTTTTTCTTCTCTAAAATGTATTATATCCATAGTAAGTTAATATAAATAAATATTATATTAATTTACAATTTATAATTAGAGAGTAAATAATCATTTTATCCAAAAAGAAGTCTATTTCCCTTTTCTTTTTTGTAAGAGAAAAAGAATAAAAACATCATAACAGTTTGTATTAATACTAAAACAAACGTACATATAAAAAGAACATATATAGGTGTCAGTGGCAAATTAATTAATTCAGAATCAAGCTTAAATTTAGATACATCTATTTCTTCTATGCTCATGTGAGAAATGGTTAGATTAAGTGTAGGAATATGAGGAAATTCTTCAGTATACATTAAGAATAATTATTGAATAGGCTTTAAATAATAATGGAATATTTAAAGATTTTTATCTAACATTACAAGGCATAGATTAAAATTTGAACCAGTCATGTATGCGACCGATCTTTTAGATTTAACATAACTCTTTGCTTGTTCAATATTGAGTTTATGATATTTAACAAGGTAAGCTACAACAAGTGTGACTGAACGCTGCATTCCCGCTTTACAATGTATCAAAATTTTTCTATTATTTTTCACATGATTATGAATTATTGGAAGTATACGCATAATATTTTGAAAGAGTTCTATATTTGAAATAGTTGTCAGGTTATCATGAACACGTAATCTATGATTATAGGTTTTATTATCATGAAATGGTAGTGTAGCTGTACAGTTAACAATAACATCAAACTTCTCCATATCAATTATTTTTCTTTTAGAGGATTTATAGTTACCTAAATAAATATTATTTGTAATTTTATCATAATTATTAACACCCAGTGATTCAAGTATGTTTAACCCAAAATTTCTGATATTATCCATTATGTATAATATACATAGGTTTAAATTATTACTTGGTATTTATTTACCAAAATACTACTGTAATTATGAATTATTATATAATTCAATTTATTATCTATAGTTCCACATTTATTTATTATAACAATTTATTTACATGGACTTTAAATTATAAAACCCCTTTTTAAAGGGTATGAGTCATTATATATACTATACTAAATTTCGAATATTTTTAGTAAAACTTTTTTATAAAACCTATTATATAGTATCAATGATTTATCTTTTACCGGAATACTTATTAATCTTATTGCTTAAACAAGAAGGATTTAAACATAAATATGGTGATTCATATGCTGATTATATTACTAATTCAATTGAACTAAGTGAAATTTTGAACGAACTGATTTATTCTTCGGACTCATACGCAGATGCTCTGCATATTATAAATTATTTTGGTATTACATATACACACAATTACCTTGAAATCGAAGATAAATCAAATATCGATAACGAAGTTGAAAATATTAAATTATCCGTAAGTAATTAGATGATATAAAGATAAAATATTATAATATTTTATTAGTAGTTATATATGATTACAAAAGGACTTATAGTAATAACTACCCAGGGATTTGGAAATAGACTTAAAATGCTTGCGTCTTCTAAAATACTATGCGATTACCTTAAGCTAACTTTATATGTTTGCTGGGATTCAACACCTGAATGTAATATAAAATTCGAACATGTATTTGAGCCCAATGACAGTGTAAATCAAATTAGTCTGGAAGAATTTAAAGACTCCCAATATATATTCTTTGGAAGAGTTCATACTAATTCAATTTTTGATAGTATTGTGCAAGTAACAGAAGACAAGGAAAATACATTTGAATATTTACTATTGGAAGGAGGCCATGAGTTTAAATACAAAGATATTCAAAGATTAAAATTCTTACAAGAAAAACAAGGATTTTATAATAGTTTAGTTTTCAAAAAAAATATTCAAGATAAATTAAATCGTTTTACAAGTGAAGTAGGTAATGAATATATTGCTATTCATTATAGGGATATAAATGAAGAATTTGATAGTCTTGATATAAAAGCCAACGAAGTTGTTAACTTTATAGAAAATTCACCGCTTCATAAGTTTTTTTCCATAATTGATAAACTTAAAAGTAACTTACCTATTGTAATTGTTTCCAATACAACACGATTTTATAAAGAATATATTAAAAAATACGGGGAAACAAACAATGTGTTTACAACGGGTGTAGAAATATGTGATCGAAATAAATATGAAGATATGGAATCATCTATGGTTGATTTCAATATATTATGTAATTCAAGTTTAATTATAGGTAATTATTTTTCTTCATTCTCAGATGAAGCTAGTTTTTTTAGACTGGTTCCCAAAATCACACCATTATCAGATAAACTAATTGAAAATATACAAACCACTGTAAATAATTATCATTGCCTTAATTATTCATTTATAGATAATATAGCATCTGTTAATTTCAATGATAAATTATTGATTAAACATTTACAAATTTAACGATAATATTAATTATATTATATTATTATTATGAATAGTTACTATAATAAAAATAATAGTAAATTTAAATCTGTATTAGAATCTCTGTTATATAATAGATATTTTTACATAGCATTCAATATATTATTTTTAATTTTAGGTAATATAACTAAAAACTATTCTAAAGTTTTTGTAACAGCTTACTTTCTAATTTTCTTTTCGTATTTTATACACGTATGGTCGCATAAAATACCTTTATTTAAAAAATTACATCTGGTTCACCATACTAAGAAAATTAATAAATATATTAGTGCTGAAATTTTAGAATTTCTGCTTAATCTAACAGTAATTGGAGGAGGAGTATTTATACCAATTAATTTATACTTTAAAGAAAAATATTTACCGTTAAGTAATTATGCTATACTTTTTTATACCCTAATATACACATTCCAACATGTTTTTCTGTATCATTATATTAAAATACCATCACATGTAACACACCATAAAGTAGATAAAAATTGCTTGGGAGATATGTGTGAAAATAAAGATGATATAGTTAATTACGGACCAGATGCTATGGATGTTCTATTTGGAACAAAAAAGAATTTAGAAAAATATGAAAATATGAGCCTTTTAATCCCTTTTGTAATAGTATTAATTATACTATTATTATTCAATTTTGATAATAAATACGATATAATTAAGTGGTTGGAAAGTTAGTATACAAAAATTATTTTATAATATGGTATTATAAGATTATTATGCTTAAAAGGACTTCAATGATAAAAGAACATAAAAAGCCTAATTTTTTAGATGGTTCGTGGTTAATAAGTTATGTAGTTAATGATAAAATAGTTATATTTAGAACTCCGGATAATCAAAAGAGAGTAAAATTTTCTGATAATATAGAAGTTAATAAGTTAGAAAATAATAAAATTGTTAAATCTAGCGATCTGATGAATAAATATGGCAAGCCTCCAAGTAAAATGGATCAATTTTTTGAGAATTATTTGGTTTCGATAATGAATTGTGGTAATATACGAGCTAATAAGTATGGTTTAATGGCGAGTTTAAGGCTTCTTAAATTATATCATTTTTTCATGAGCCAACTCATAAATTCACATTATTTAATAACAACAAAAGGTAAAAAAATGGTCTATTCTAAAAGAACTATAGTCAGAAAGAATGGAATTGATAAATTAACTAATTTCATAAATGATAAAACAGATTTAGATAAACATATCAATATAATACGAAAGTTTTATAGAAAATATTGTGTAAAATAATAATTAATATTTCGTTTGTTTATAGTAAGTATGGCTTCTGAAATAATACCTAATTTATGGTTAGGTAACATTCTTGATTCGCGTAATAAAAGTTTTATGAAGAATATAGATGTTGTTATTAATTGTTCTAAAAACATACCATTTTATTCGAAAACTGCTAAAAATGTTAGAATTAAAGTAGATGACGATTTAAAGAAAGAGGAGATTATAAATATGTATAAATATTTGGATAATGCTACAGAGTTGATTCATACATTTCTACTTAATAATAAAATCGTATTTATTCATTGTTACGCTGGTAAACAAAGATCTGCTACGGTTACATGCGCTTATCTAATGAGATATCTTAATCTATCATATAAAGAAACTACTGAACTTGTGAAAACTAAAAGATTTATAATATTTACACCTTTACCTAATTTTGATGAGGCATTAAAGCATTATGATAATAAACTTATTAAAAAATAACTATATTAAAATTTAATATAGGTAATTTAAAACCATACTTAATAGGTAATGCTATAAAATGGTGTTGTAACTTTTTTAGGAGCAAATGATACTTTCTTACTTTGTTTAAGAGGTGCTTTAATAAGCAATGGTTTGTATCTCAGTTTGTAAGGTTTTAGAATAAGACTACATTTACTAAATCTTTTTACATATGCTCTCATGAAATCACTAGGTTCGGTATAATTCATACAAATAAATTGGCATCCTAGATAATAAGGTGTAAAGAAATTAAAATTCTCTTTGTCTCTCTTATTAAATAATGGGACCACTCGTGTGATATTTCTTTTGTTATATTCTTTTAGTTCATTCGGGTCGTAGCTTTCTCTTACCTGCATATGATTAAGATCTCTTAAGTTAGAATTATATTCTCCATGAATATTACATATTTCTTCCATTAAAGTCCCTTTTATATCTCCACTTGCTACAATAATAAGTTTACCTATAAGTTTCTTTATAGGTGTGGTGGCAAGATTAGTATTTGTAAATCTGCCTTGGTAAGAAAATTTACTTGGTAGTAATCTATGTTGAAAATGTTTTTTAAGTATCGCAGCACATTTATCTATTGTATCTTTGTTATACCAAGTTTTAAAGTTTATATTAATAAACAACGGGTCACCTGGATTACTAATAAATCCTCCGGAAAAAGCATGTTGTGCGATTGTTTTACATGCTTCATCAAATGTAATACTTGTCGTATATCTATGATTGCCTACTTGTTCACCATTACATACAATAGGAACAGTACAAGTAGAAAAGTCTTTGTTATAAACATCAAGGTCAAGGTATCTGGCTCCTGACTTGATTACCTTCTTTATTGATTCGGAACTGGCATAATCATAATAATTAGTGCATGGTAAATAAGACTTATATGACGATGCTACCCAAAAGTCACAAAGTTTAAAGTTTCCACTCATAACTGTTTGATTGTATTGAAGTGCTACCAACTTTGTAGTATCATAATCATCCATTCTTCTTAAATATCTATTAACTCTGTTGTAAAAGACAAAAATATAAATAGAAAGTGTTGCTATTAGAACAATTGCTAAAATAACATATGTTTTATATTTTTTAATAAAATTAACTAATCTGGCACGTTGTTCTTGGAATTTACTCATAGCTTTTATAGCATTGGGATTATCTTTTAAACTAACTATAGAATTTTTCAGATTCTCGATAGTTTCAGCATTGCTAGCCATTACTTATTATATAGGAAGATAATCTATTTTACTTATTAAAAAATGCTAAACGCTTTTCTCTTAATTGTGTTAATGACAACGGTTTAACCTCGTTTTCCTCATTTTCTTCAATGATTGATTCATCTATACTATTAATATCAACATTTATTTGTTCGCTTGTTTGTGATAAAGTATTATTAAGCATATCTTCGTGTCTTAAATTGTTTTGTCTGGTTTCCATAAGCGATTTATTAGGATATTCAAAATCAACATTAAGATCAGTATCATTTACCATACAAATATGATAAGGCTCTAATTCACTAACTACTAAATATGAAGTCCCTATTGAAATTATATCATCTACCTTTAAAAATTTATAATTCTGTGAAATAACATTTTCAAGTTCTTCTTTAAGATTAATTTTGAATATTTCTTCATCTGTAATTCGTAATTTTATTTTTGTAGCTTGTGGTGGCATAAATAATTCTATTGACACTTTTTTATTGCTGTCTGTAGATAATAATAGATTGTCATAAATATCATTAGGTAAATAAATAATACCAGAAGGAGCAGTAAACTCCTTACATGCTACATAATCTTCAACACATATAAAGCTATCAGTATCATCATTAGTTATCTTAAAAATACATCCATTTTTATTACTTAATAGTTCTTCTTGATATAATTCTAATATATCAGCATTTAAAATAGCATATTTACTATCACTTATATCAATATTATTTGTATTATTAATAAATACTTCGGGGTAAGCATGCACTTCCATTATAATAAACATATTATTTTTTCTATAAATAAAAATATGTTAAAGTTAGATTATTAATAAATAATTATGTATTATAAATACTCATTATTTCTCCCCTTTTTTTCTACATTAATGATAATTCTTAATGTATATAATGGTGATATAATAGGTATATCTTCAAGTTTAGAATATATGTTATGGTATATCCCTTCTTTACTTATTGGATTGAAAAAAGTTAAAATATATAATTTACATATTATTATCTTGGGTATTGCTATGAATATATTTTGGCACTATGAATCTCCATGGAATTCAAATAAATTAATTAGACATAGAACCGAATACTATGATTCACAGGCTCTTTTGTGTGCCTTATTATATCATCATATATATGAAGTATATCGTTCAACCAGTAACAACTCTATTTAAAATAGTTAATCAATTATAAAATTTTTATAATAAATTAATTTAATCAACTTCTTCAATTGTAGGACCTTCATCGTCTGCTTGGTCTGCTGGCATTCCGCCTGGCATTCCACCTGGCATTCCACCTGGCATTCCACCTGGCATTCCACCTGGCATTCCACCCTCTTCTTGTTGAACAGAAGCCATGATAGGATTAATAGCATCTTCCAACTCTTTCTTTTTACCTTTGAGTTGGTCAATATCAGCTTCGTAATTATCATCTAACCAAGTTAAACCCTCTTCTACAATTTTTTCAAGATCAGACTTTTTATCTCCAAGCTTACTAGCAAATTGTTCTTCTCCAATACTATTTTTAACATTGTAAAGATAACCTTCCAATCCATTTTTCTCCTCGATTCTTACTCTGACTTTTTCATCTTCATCTTTAAATCTTTCAGCTTTTTCCACCATCTCTTCTATTTGCTCCTGCGAAAGCCTTCCTTTATCATTTGTAATTGTAATATTGTTAGATTTATTGGTTGATTTATCCATAGCTGTAACACTAAGAATTCCATTTGAATCAATATCAAATGTTACCTCGATTTGTGGTGTTCCTCTTGGAGCAGGAGGAATTCCATCAAGTTGGAAATCACCTAATTTATTATTATCTTTGGTAAGAGTTCGTTCTCCTTCAAATACTTGAATCGATACACCTGGTTGGTTATCAGCATATGTTGAAAAGGTTTGAGATTTTTTAGAAGGAACTGTTGTATTCCTTGGGATAAGTTTTGTCATAACCCCGCCTGCAGTTTCAAGACCTAAACTTAGAGGTGCAACATCCAGTAGTAACAGCTCATCTAGTTTTTCGTCAGTATTGCCGCTTAAAATAGAAGCTTGAACGGCTGCGCCATATGCCACAGCCTCATCTGGATTAATACTTTTACAGAGCTCTTTGTTATTAAAAAATCCTGAAATAAGGCTTTGAACTTTTGGAATTCTTGTTGAACCCCCTACCATTACAACTTCATGAATTTGTCCTTTTGATAGTCCTGAATCTATAAGAACTCTTTCTACCGGGTCAAGACACTTCGAAAATATGTGTGAACAAATGCTCTCAAATTTAGCTCTTGTAATCGTAGAACTATAATCAATTCCTTCATAAAGAGAATCAATCTCAATATTAGCAGTTGTAGAAGAAGATAAAGTTCTTTTAGCTCTTTCACATGCTGATCTGAGACGTCTCATACACCTTTTATTAGAACTAATATCTTGTCTATGTTTTCTTTTAAAATCACTGCTAAAATGTTCTACAAGAAGTGTATCAAAATCTTCCCCTCCTAAGTGAGTGTCACCTGCTGTAGCTTTAACTTCAAATACACCATCTTCAATATTCAATACCGATACGTCAAATGTTCCTCCACCCATATCAAAAATAAGAACATTCTTTTCCCCTTCTTTGATATCAATACCATAAGCAATAGCGGCGGCGGTAGGCTCATTAATAATACGTAAAACATTAAGCCCAGCAATTTTACCAGCATCTTTAGTAGCCTGCCTTTGCGAATCATTGAAATAAGCAGGAACTGTAATAACAGCATCTGTTACACTATCACCTATATAACCCTCCGCAATTTCTTTCATATGTCCAAGAACCATAGCAGAAATTTCTTCAGGTTGAAACGTTTTTGTATCTCCCTGATGATCAATTTGAATTACTGGTTTTTCTCTCTGATCAGCTACTTTAAATGGGAAATGCTTAATATCATTCTGGACTGTAGAATCAGAAAACTTACGACCAATTAATCTTTTAGCGTCAAATACTGTATTAGTAGGATTACTATTAACTTGGCTTTTTGCTGCATCTCCAATAAGTCTTTCGTTATCAGCAAAACTTACATATGATGGTGTTGTTCTATTGCCTTGGTCATTAGCAATAATCTCAACGTTACCATTTTTATATACACCAACACAACTATATGTTGTGCCTAAATCAATTCCTATAGCAATTTTTTTACTCATTATGATTAAATTTACACATTATATCTTTAAATAATTGTAATATTATAAATATTATACATCTTTATAAAACCTAAGCATCATCGTGGTGTTTTTTCGCTGATTCAACTTCTTTTTTCTTAATAACAGTTATAAATGATTTAAGTTGTTGCTTACTAAATCTCATCGTAACAGCGATATTCCTTGCTCTTGATTTTGCTATATTTAATACAGGAGCAGTCTTTTTATTTTTGATCTCATTATCAAGTTCCTCTCCAGACAATCCAACTATATTAAATATTCGTTTATAATTAGCTCGGTCTTCATCTTCGTATTTTTCTTTCATTATCTTTTTCATTTTCCCTTTCAATTCACCATCATCTTTGATAATATTTCCTGCCGCTAAATCAACATATTCTGTTAATAGTTCATTATAAGCGGCATTCTTTAAAGACGCATTAATAGTTTGATTAACTAATCTATTTGCTACTCGTTCTGATGCTGTCTTGGGTCTTCGTTCTGCTATTCTATTAGACCTTCTCATTTTTTTCATTCTAATAGCAGTTTTTCTTTGCAGTATTCTTAATTTTTGTTTCTCCTTTCTTATTTGTTCAGGAGACTTAGCACTACCATCTTTATTTAAATACAGAGAGCCTGATTTATTAGATGATTGATTAGTCTTTTTATCAAACCAATTTATCATTTTAGACATTTCTTTTTCATTTTTAGAAGGCTTTCCTATAGAAGGAATACGATCATTAGGACCTATACCTAAAACATCGGTATTAACTCTCTTACCTAAGTTATCTATTTTTTTACGCATACTATTAAGTGTATCTGAAACAAATAATGGATCACAAGGTTTAGTTTTTTTACAAACCTTTTTAAAAAATTCAAATGTTTTCTTAGATTTTACCATATGTAATTGTAAGAAAAGAGTTAGAAAAAATATAATAATAATTCTATACATATTAATATTTATAGTGATATTAATTTACAATAATTTTAATAAATTTAATGGTCTATATGCCTTATTAAGTTTTCTTTTTTCTCTGGCATAGTCCTTTTTATGATTTTTGTCTCCCTTTTGTTTATCCTTTTCCATTCTAGATTCAGTTTCTTGCGCAAAAGCCGCGATTTGATTTTCAACATTCTTTTGGCCTACTTGTTTAAATTCAGTTTCACGTCGTTCCTTATTTTTATACCAGTTAAACATTTGATTGACTTTAGCTTTATCCATACTTCTCGATTTGATTATATAACTTAAACGACTTATTTTGTCCTCCAGCTTTTCTATTTCTTTAAAAATATACTTTTTATTACAGGAAGGTCTAATAACATTAACAAGACATGATTTAAAATGCTCTTTAGAAACTCTGTTAATTCTCGATAATATGATTATAAATACAATTATCGCAAATAATATAAAATTGATTATCATCTTATTTTATATACATATTTTATTCATCCATTGACTTCTTTTTTTGAATAGTCATCTTGATATCTTTTATGGTTTCTAATCTATTAAAACATAATTTAAATATATCTGAAATAAAGTTAGGAGCATTATCTAATTTTTTAATTAACATGTCATAAACTTCGTCATAATTTTCGCTATCAATCTGCATATTACATTTTATAATTAATTTACAAAGACTCACGCAAGCATCTAATAAATTGTCTTCACTCACATCATATTCTTTATAAGATTGTATAACAGACGTGTCTAAATCTCTTACTTTTATATCTTCCAACAACTCAAGGTAGTCATTGATTATATGTTGATAAATGTCAGTGTTTTTAGTTTCAAATATATCTCTTTTAACATTTTCCCAATAAACTTGTTTCATTTTTTTATAAACGTGTTTATATACTGTTTCATCATATTGAATATTTTTCATTTTATAATTTTTAAGGTAAAGCATATATTGTGGTGATAATCTTTTTAAACTATGTAAAATTTTATTACTCATAGTATTAATTTGCTTAATTACAGAATCCTTTTCTTCATCTGCTTTTTCTCTTATTTTAATTATAAAGTCACCTTTTGCCTCATCATCCATTGTATCAGTTATATTACTATGCATTTCTATTATTTCTTCATCCGTGACTTTATCATCATTTTCATATTCTTTTAAACTCTCTTCATATTTATAATACATTTCACACAGAAGATTCATTTGACTGTATTTATCTTGCTTTTTCCATTCATCAAACATTATTTTGAACGTAAAAAGTTTTTTATTAATATTTTCCATTTCATTTGTAAGAAACTTACTATAAATTTCATTAGCTTTATTTATTATATTTTGTTCTTTTTCTTCAAGTTTCTCACCTATAATATCAGAAGGAAACTTACTTATCATAAATATGCTTACTAGAAATGTAGATCTTAAAATATTTTTATCAATTCCAAAGTTATTAGTCAAATAATCTAAAAAACTTTCAAGCGCGGTATAATCTAAATTTTCCTTTTTTAAATATGAAATTATTTCATTCGACGGACAATCAGAATGAATTTTTTGCCATATATCTGATTTCTTTATTTCTTCTACTAATGTTTCCATTATTATTTTAATAATAATACATATTAAAATAATTTAATTATCGCATTAGTTTTCAAACATGTTAGAAATAGTTTGTGTTTTTACAAATAAATCATATCTTTCCTCTAATAATTTAGTATGTAGTCTTAAATTAGATAACTCTTGTCTGGCATCAAGAGATCTCCACGAAACAAACCACTTAGAATTATGATAATTAATTTTAGATTTAATCTGTTTCAAATCTTCTCTTATTCTTATTACCATGTCGTGTAAATTCTCTAAACAAAAATTTATTGCCGTTTCATCTGTATGTTCTTTAGCATTTTTAAGTAATTGATTACACAGTAATTCTATTGTTTTAACTTTGTTGTTAATATCTAATTCACACAATACCTTGTCTATTGAACCTGTATGATGAAAAACTTCACCAACAGAAGAATATATAGAACATGAAGCATCAGTAATAGCTTGTGACAATATTTGTCTTCCTAGTAAAGCAGACATTGCGGCGCTTCCTAATGATAAACCAATATTCATATATATATATTCACTAATAATATTTTTAGACTTTTATCATAATTTAAAAACTACATAATAGTATAGTTTATGAGTTTTTATAACATCAAGGTTAATTCAGAATCACCACCTAATAACTATGTTTCTTATAACACATTTTATTTTTCTGATATACCTAAAATTTCAATTTCCAAATATTTATTTGAATCAACTGAAAATATTTATTTTTTAGCTCTTGCTATGTTTCAATTAATAACATATGAAAAAATTGGTATCCTTCCTACATACTGGAGTCCAAGTGGACCTTTTTCTACAATGATTCCATTATTACTTTGTTATCTATTAGAAGTTATAAATCTACTTATTACTTATTTCACTGATTTATATAAAACATATAAGTATAATTATTGCCAGTATGTTAAAATTATTAAAGAGGATACTATTGAATGTATACGTATAAAGGATATCAAAATAGGCGATATTATTATAATCAATAAAGATGAAATAGTACCAGTTGATACAGTGTTAATTAATGTAGATTGTAATGATTATGCTGAAATAAGCCTATCAAATCTTAATGGTGAAAGTGATATACTTTGTAAAGAACCTATTATCTATTCTTATGAATTTGACAAACATCTTAATATTAATATTGATAAAATAAAAGATTACTCTAATTCAATTAAAAATTTTCACTCTGAATGCGTTGTCAATAATGATATTTTTACTTTGAATAATAATAATTTTATTCCAGGTGGAAGTCTTAATAAAGGCGGTATTATTACTCTAATAGTTACTCAAATTGGAAAAAGTATACGCTCCTATACATCTAATAAAAATGAAAAACTTTTTAAACAAAACTTTATTGATAACTATATCACAATTAGTCTTACTAAATATTTCATTATTCTTTTAGGACTATTTACAATGAGCATTACTGTTCAAAAAAATACTTGTTTTAATCTGTTTGGCATGATTAAAACGTTTGTTCAAAGTTGGATTCTACTTAATGGTGTAGTGCCATTTTCAGTAAAGATAATAATAATGATGAATAGAGCGATACAATCTTACATTTATTCTACAGATAAGGTTGAATACATAAATCCTAATTCAATAGATAACTTCATTGATATTAAAAACGTTATTTGTGATAAAACTGGAACAATAACTAAAAATAAATTAACACTTACACATCTCTCTTATGATAAAAAGGTTATTGATAAATTACAAGATAAGATATTTCTACCATTTAATTTAATATCTAAAATTGTTCTTAGTCTTCATTACAAAAAAAATAGCATTTATGCTACAGAAGAAGATAAAGTTATTTCAGATAAATTGGTATCATTTGGAACCATAATAGAACAAAATGGAAATAATGTTTTTATAAAAAATAAATTTTTAAGTATTGAAGTTGAAATAATAGAAATGGATAAATTACAATTTGATTGTAACAGAAAAATGTCGTCTGTCATATATAAACAAGACGATAGATATTTTATAGTGACAAAGGGTTCATTGACTGCTATTGAAGGTATTATTGATGATGCATCTAAAGATTTTAAGGAAGAAAAACAAATATACAATAAAAATTATCCTCATCTTAGAACACTAGCAATTGCTTATAAAGAAATTGATTATAAAGATACAAAATGTCCTTATGAATACGAGGAAAATGGAAGTTATACTTTTTTAACTATTTTAGGTATCCAGGATGACTTACAAGATAAAATTGAAGATACTATATCATTTTTTGAATACCATAAGAAAAGCATTAGTATTTGTACAGGAGATAGATATGAAACAGCAATAAATATATCAAAAAAAATAGGAATCCTAAAAAATATTTTAACTTTTGATAATATAAATAATAAAACAGATTTATCTAACTCAACATTTGTTTTTAGTTCAATTGATATAGTAAACGCTCTTAAAAATGATAACTATATGGATAAATTTACATATCTTTTAATAAACAGCTATAATTTTGTTAGTTTTGCAATGATCCCAAAAGATAAGCAATTTGTAAGTAACTTATTCGAAATGAATGGAATTAATGTTATTTCTGTAGGTGATGGAAATAATGATATTCCTATGCTAAAATGTGCTACTGTAGGAGTAGGTGTTAAAAATGGTTTGAATAGCAATGTTGTAAATAATTCACAGATAACTATTTCATCCTTTTCTGACCTAATTAAAGTAGAAAAAGATTCAGATTTTTGCTTAAATCACAATTATAATAGTATATATTCGGTATTTTACAAGATAATTTTGGTACATACCTTAGTCTATCTATTTATTCGAGATAATGGATATGATCTTAATAATGTATTATTTAATTTTATAGATATACAAGGCAATCATTTACTCTGGGGAATAATACCTGTAGTTGTATCTAATTTTAGATATTATAATACAATTGTCATTGATAGATGTGATATTATTAAAATTTCACTGTTTATAGCTACTACAAATTCTTTTATAATAATGAAAGTTAAGGATTATATAATTTTAGACATCAGTGAAAAAAAAATTATTCTTTTACTATCAATACTTTCAATTAATCTTAAATTTATGTTTATTTTTGGTTTAAGAAACTTAAATATTATTTCATGTTTTATTTCTATTATAATTGGAATGTATTATGTCTTTTATTTTTAATTACGTTACGCGTTTAAAATTTTTTTAAATCTATAATAATATATGACTTTCTTAAGGACATTAGTAACAAGCACCACAATAAGTGGACTTGTAGGAACAGCATTCTATTTAAACTGTGATGACAAAACAAAAAAGAAATTAGAACCGGCATACGAAAAGCTTAAATTAGCTTGTCCAGTAATAAATTGCCCTATTTTTAATAAAAAGTCCCAAGATTCAGAGACTTCCAACGACAAATAAATATAAAATAATATTCTTATTTTAGATTTATGAAAAAACACTACGTTTAAGTTTAATAACATTAACAGTAAATATACTAGATTGTCCATATTTATATGGTTCTTGATTGTTTCTATATTTTAAAAGCTCTCCTGAATAGTATAGAGCTTTATCTTCCAGAGGAGCCGCAAAACCCCTATTTAAATCTTTTAAATTCTCTGCTATAAGTTCTCTATGATTACCATTCTTACTAGCGATAAGATATTTTTGTTTTACATAGTTGTATATACCCAGTCGTTGGAGCTCTTTTTCTAATTTAGTAATATCCCCCTGAATAATATTGAAATCTTCACTTATATTCAATCTTTTAAGTTGCTTTATATCTTCAATAAGATCATCATCAAATAATATAAATTGCCCCATTCTATTCGTATGGTTACGAAAAACTAACCAAGTATTATATGTCATATGATGAAATAGTGCTCTATAATCAATAGATATTTGTCCAACTTTAGGACAATTCTCGTCTATGATAATATCATATTTATTATTTCCTAATACATCTATTTTAAGATTTTCAGGATTTCCGGCCTCTCTTAATTTTCTATTAGCATAAACATCGGGAACTAATCCAACAACAATATTATGTCTAATACAATTAGATTGAATCATATGTATATCACAAGGGATATCATCGATCCCACTCTCTTTTTCAAATATAATACCTTCATCTAATTTTTGTCCAGGAGCTGATAAGTATGTAATTTCTAAAGGTAAATTTGCCGATACTATTTCAGCCATAATAATAGGGTGAAGATGTATAAGCCAATTAAATGCTGTTTTTCTATCAAATGATTTTTTATTAGCACATACAACTAATATTTTTAAAATTGTTTCTTCTGATACTATAAATTCACCAAGATTATTGTAATAATTTAATACATGTGGATATGCCTCATTAAACTCTTGACCAGTATCATTAGTTACATTTTTAAATGTTTTATATCTAATAGTTCTATTTCTATCCGTCATCAATAAATTATTGTAATATGGAGAAGATATCAATAATTTTTCACTATCATTGGGATTATCAGTATATTTGTAAATAGACATATAATTCTTAACTATTCTTGCCCCTTTTTTACTTTTTACGGGATAAGTATAACCTGTCGTTGGGTCAATTATATTATCATATAAGTTAACTCTCTCGGCCATTATATGAAATATAGTTATATTTAAATTCCCTTTTCTTTTGATGATATTATTCCAGACGTTTTCTTATAAAATCAGGGTATAGCTGTCCTAAAATTTAGTATTAGGACCTACATGTAAACACCACGTTGATCACCGGGCTTGGATTGTCTCCATGCTGCTGTCTCGGAAAAAACACTACTTTTAAATTTAATTACACTAACATTAAATATACTATATTGGCCAGACTTTTTATAAAGTCCTTGATTGAATTTATATTTTACAAGATGACCAGTCATATACTTTGCATAACCTCTATCGCCTAAAAATTCATCTGGATGTCCGGTTTTACTGTCAATAAGATATTTTTGTTTTACATAGTTGTATATACCCAATCTTTGAAGCTCTTTTTCTAATTTAGTAGTATCATTTTGGATATCCATTAAGTCTTCGGTTACATCTAATTTTCTTAGTTCTCTTATCTCTTCAATATATCTCTCTTCAATTATATTAAATCCCTTCAAATCTTCTGTGTAATTTTGTAAAATTAACAAAGTATCATGGGTCATATGATGAAATAATGCTCTGAAATCTATACCTATACTTGCGAATTTAGGACAAAATTCATCTATGATAATATCATATTTATTATCTCCCAATACATCTATTTTAAGATTTTCGGGATTTCCTGCATCTATCAATTTTTGATTATCAGAAACTATGGGCACTAATCCAGAAATAACATTATGCTTTATACAATTTGATTGTATCATATCCATATCACAAGGAGTAGCATCAATTCCACTTTCTTTTTCAAATATGGTGCCTTCAGGTATTTGTTCTGGTCCCTCGTACGGTGCTGTTAAATATGTAATTTCTAAAGGTAAATTACTAGATATCATTTCAGCCATAATAATAGGATGAAGACGTATTAGCCAATTGTATGCGACTTTTTTATCAAAAGTTTCTTTATTAGCACATAAAACCAATATTTTTAAAACTGTTTTGTCAGATAATACATATTCACCTAAGTTATTATAGTAATTAATAACATGTGGATAAGCTTCATTTACATCCTCACCTAATGAGTTTTTTATATTTTCGAATGTCTTAAATGTTTTAATTTTATGGTTTTGATTAATACGTAAATTATTATAATATGGCGATGATATTATTAGTTTTTTACTATCGGTTGGACTCTCTGTATATTTATAAATTGCCATATAATTCTTAACTATTCTTGCTCCTTTTTTGCTTTTTACAGGATAAACGTCACCTGTTACAGGATCAATTATATTATCATATAAATTTGCTATATCAGCCATTATATAATAATAATATATTAATTTAGTTTTAATTTAAATACCTTTTCGTTTGGTAAGATTATTCCAAACATTTTCTATTTCATGGTCTGTTCTTTGAGGACCTACTGGTAAATACTCACCACGTCTCATGTCAGTGCTTGCCTGAAATAAAACAGGTTGCTTTACATTTGTCAATTTGTCTACCTCTGGGAGCTCTTCACTATTAGGAACATAGGAATTTCTATAATTAAATTTAAGTAAATTTTCATCTTTTTTTTCATATGGACGATATTGTTTTTTTGTATTTTTACTGACACTTTTTACACAATTTCCTAAGTTATGTGTCATATCATTAAATTGGTATGCTTTATAGTTTTCACAATAAGGAGAGTTTAAAATTGTTGCATTATTTACAGTAACAGTTTCACATAATTCTGGTTTGAATCTTTTATCAGGACATTCAGAGTGTAAAAATCCTTGGCGTAATTCACTATCAACATCAATATCTCTTAAATATTGGAGTTTAGTCGCCTGAGCATTTTTATCTTGCTGGATGCTTCTCATCATTTGTTGATCTCTGGCCCACATTCTATAAGCATAATTCCATAACTGAGTATCATTATAGATTTTAGCAATATCAGATTTTTTAATTTCTCTATATTTTTGTTCAACAAGTTCTTGGTCATAATTATCAAATGCTTTATTATTAGATTTAAAATTACTCGTGAAATCTTCAACTGGATTACTTTCATCAGTTAAATCTTTTAATTGTTTAACTAATGGGTCATTCATATCAATGATTTTATCACATACCTTAAAAGATGGTCTATAATCAGGGATTAATTTATTAACTTGTTGGGGAATATTTCTTTGGTAAATCTTTCTGTTCATATTTTCTTGTTCTTTGTAATTACAGTAGCAAGTAGGTGGGAAAATATCTTTTGTCATGATTCTTTGATGTTTATCAGCTGATGCTATAGGATGAGAATATTTTACAGAAAACTTATTAGTTACTTTATTAGACATTATTATTATATAATTACAAAATATTGTAGGCTTTAATATTTACGTGTCTACTATTATCTTAAAAAATTTGATATATTTTATTGTAATTTATTACAAATAATAACCATGTTTGACCCTAATTACGCATCTAATTATACCTCTAATGACATCGAGGCTATCTTTAATAAGACTTTTAAAAAATATACCCTAACCGAAGAAGATGAATCTAAACTAGAACCTCTATTCAAAGAATCAGAAAGTAGGTATTTTGAAAATATTAAGGACTATAATAAATTTATGCTAAACATTGGACGTAGGAAACTTCGCCTTCCCCCGTATTCTAAAGGACAACTACGAAAAGCCTATATGAAACTTGTTGAACAAAAACGTATTCAAGGAAATAGTAGTTACCTAAAGTTTCTTAAAAACAAGCTACCCAGAGGCCAATCCGGTGTTAATGTGGTAACCATATTTACAAGCGGAAGCCAGATGGGTAAAAGCAATATGGGAGAATACAGCGAACTTATAAAGAAAGGTGGATGCCCAATGGACTGTTTTTATTGCCCATTTGAAAAGGATGATAATGGTGTTCCTACTCAACCAAGGTCGTATCTTTCTACTGAACCTGGTAACATGAGAGCAACTCAAAATAAACATCATCCAGTAGGACAAACTCTTGACCGAATTCATCAACTTGAATCAACTGGTCATATATCAGCAAATCCAGGTGACATTTCTAAGATTGAAGGTATCATATCAGGAGGAACATTTAATTTCTATCCCAAAGATTATATCGAGTGGTTTACAACTTGCTTTTACTATGCCTGTAATAATTATTATGAGTTTAAAGAATTTAATGATACTGATATGGGAACTCTTGAAGAAGAACAAATTAAAAACGAAACTGCTTCACTAAGAGTTATTGGTCTTACTATAGAAACCCGTCCTGACTATGTAGCACCTATTGATAAAAAAAATCCTGATGTAATCAATCTTGAAGAAATTAAATTTTTCAGAAAACTAGGTGTGACTAGGGTTCAAATTGGTTTTCAACATACTGATGACCTAATTCTTAAAAAAGTCAATAGACAATGCAACCAAGAACAAAATAAAAGGGGTCTAAGAATTCTTAAAAATAATGGTATCAAGTCAGATATTCACATCATGTTTGACCTACCAGGAGCTACT